>Ga0182743_1000066_pt1 | contig 201841 bp, 183 predicted proteins | sample eDN3rd30CKraftOP_FD_128522 | JGI IMG/M metagenome (GOLD analysis project Ga0182743, IMG submission 128522) | Enriched Organic Plus compost microbial communities from Emeryville, California, USA - eDNA 3rd pass 30_C Kraft OP (version 2) (version 2) ...
CGGCTGGGACACCCCACTAGAGTTCGAGAACAGACACCGTCAACTAGCCACCGCTCCTCAGCTTGAGCTCCGGGAAACCGGGTCATGACCAAGGTGTCCGGAAAAGCGGGTCAGGCTCCCAGCTCTCCCCGCCTGGCTGCACTTCTACAATCAACACCGGCCCCACACGGCCATCGGCAAACTCCCACCCATCACACGCCTCAACAACGCGCCTGGACACTACAACTAGGCGCGGCGGCGTGGCGCGGGCGCCGGGCCCGCGGGTCAGCCCGCGGCGGTCCCGGCCGCGGGCGGGAAGAGCGCGTCGATCTCGGCGAGGTCCTCGGCGGTCGGCGTCCACGCCGAGCCCGCGGCGGCGTTCGCGCGCACCTGCTCCGGGCGGGTCGCGCCGGCGATGACGCTCGCGATCGCCGGGTTGGCGAGGAACCAGCCGAACGTCGCGTCGAGCATCCCGATGCCGCGGGACTCGGCGAGGGCGGCGAAGCCCTCGATCGCGTCCCACGGGGCGTTGCGGTGCACCTCGAGCCGGTTCGCGATGCGCGAGCCCTCGGGGATCTCGGTGCGGGAGTACTTCCCGGTGAACAGCCCGTTGGCGAGCGGGAAGTAGGGCAGGAAGCCGAGCCCCAGCTCCGCGGCCGCGGGGAGCGCGTCGGCCTCGGCTTCGCGCACCGTGAGGCTGTACTCGTTCTGCACGGTCACGAACGCGGTGCAGCCGAGCCGGTCGGCCTCCGCGGCGGCCTCGCGCAGCATGGCGGCGTCGAAGTTCGAGCATCCGATCGCGCGCACCTTGCCCTCGCGCACGAGCTCGTCGAGCGCACCGAGGGTCTCCGCGATCGGCACCGACGGGTCGGGCGTGTGCAGCTGGTACAGGTCGATCGTCTCGATGCCGAGGCGGCGCAACGACCCCTCGACGGCGGCCCGGATGTAGGCGCGCGAGCCCTTCGAGCCGACGTGGTCGAAGTCGGTCGCCCGGGCTTCGTGCCCGAACTTGGTCGCGATGACCGCCTCGTCGCGGCGGCCGGCGAGGGCGGCGCCGAGGCGGGTCTCGCTCAGCCCGAACTCGGCCCCGTAGATGTCGGCGGTGTCGAAGAACGTCACCCCCGCGTCGAGCGCGGCGTGCACGACGGCATCGGTGCCCGCCTGGTCGGCGGTGGCCGATCCCGCGCGACCGAGGTTGTTGCAACCGAGGCCGACGACGCTGACGACGAGTCCGGATGTTCCGAGGGTGCGAGTCTCCATACTCCGAGCCTACGGACCCGCGGGTGAGGTTCGCGTCCTCCCCAGCCCACCCCGGGCCCTGGCCGTGCGCGATGTCCGATTCCCGCTGACGCAGGTCGGGGGCCGACCGTACGCTCGACTCATGACCCCCTCGCCCACCCCGGTGGCACTGCGCCGCATCGACAGCCCGATCGGGCGCGTCGAGATCGTCGGCGACGGCGCCGCGGTCGTCGCCGTCGCGATCGAGCGCGGCGGGATGCTCCCCCACGACGACCACGCCGAGGCGCCGGACGCGATCGTCGACGCCGCCGCGACCCAGCTCGCCGAGTACTTCGCGGGCGACCGCGTCGCGTTCGACGTGCCCGTCGACCTCACCGCCGGCACCGCCTTCCAGCGCTCCGTGTGGGAGCAGATCGCCCGCCTCCGGTTCGGCGAGGTGGTCTCCTACGGCGACCTCGGCCGCGGCACGGGACGCGCCACGGCGGGTCGCGCCGTGGGCGGAGCGGTCGGCGCGAACCCCGTGCCGATCCTCGTGCCGTGCCACCGTGTGCTGGGCGGTGACGGCATGATCACCGGCTACTCGGGCGGAGAGGGCATCCCGACGAAGGCCTGGCTCCTCGCGCACGAGGGCATCCCGCACCGGGTGCCCGCCGCGTCCCGGGGCACGACGCTCGACATCCCGGAGCTCGACGCGCCCGCGGGCGTGCCGGCGTGAGCCGAGCCGAGATCGTCGCCGGCGGCGACGGGCGCCCCCGCTGCGGCTGGGTCGGCACCGATCCCGAGTACACGCGCTACCACGACGAGGAGTGGGGCACCCCCCTCCGCGGCGACCGCGCGCTGTTCGAGAAGATCAGCCTCGAGGGCTTCCAGGCGGGGCTGTCGTGGATCACGATCCTGCGCCGGCGTCCCGGGTTCCGGGAGGCGTTCGACGGGTTCGACATCGACACGGTCGCGGCCTACGACGAAGCCGACGTCGAGCGGCTCCTCGCCGACGAGCGCATCATCCGCAACCGGGCGAAGGTGCTCGCGACCATCGGGAACGCGCGCGTCGTGCAGCAGCTGACCGCCGCGCGCCCCGGCGCGCTCGACGAGCTGATCTGGGGCTTCGCACCGGAACGCCCCCGCCCCCGGCCGCACGCATGGGCCGACATCCCTGCCGTCACACCGGAGTCGGAGGCGCTCAGCGCGGCGCTGCGGAAGCTCGGATTCCGCTTCGTCGGGCCGACGACGATGTACGCGCTCATGCAGTCCGCAGGGCTCGTCGACGACCACCTCGCCGGCTGCTGGCGCGCCGGCTGAGGGCGACGCGTCAGACGACGAGGTCGAGTTCGCCGGGCGCCCCCGGCTCCAGCCGGATGCCCTCCGCCCGCGCCCACTCCAGCAGCGACGGCACATCCGGATGGTCGATGCCGGCGAGCAGCAGCCGACGGGTGAAGGCGCCCTTGCCCTTCTTGTTGAAGTGGTTGAGCGCCCGGCGGTTCCCGTCCGGGCCCTCGCTCACGACGCGCACGTAGGCCGCGTCGTCGGGCGCGGCTCCGAGCCCGGCGTAGCCCTCCGAGCGCAGGTCGAGCACGAGTCCGCCGCGCGCCGCGAGCACACCTGAGAGGGGCACGCGCCACAGCTTCTTCAGCGGCGTCCCGGGCAGCCGCGAGTCGTGCGACAGCCGGTACGCGGGGATGGGGTCGAGCGCGCCGGTCAGGCCGAACAGGGCCGACGCGATCGCGACGTGCTCCCCCGCGAACGCGCGGGCCTCCGCGGGGAGGGATGCGGCATCCAGCTCGTCGTAGAGCACCCCGTCGTAGCGGTCGATCGCCGCCATCGTCGGGGCCGTCGCGAGCTCGCGGTTGCGCGCGGCCTCGCCCGCGCTCGCCGGGCCGAGCTTCAGCGCCGTCACCGCGGCGTCGAGGTCGCGCGACAGGTCGGCGACGGCGGCGAGGGCCGTGGCGCGGGCGTCCGTGAGCGCCGGGAACGACAGGGCGCCGAGATCGAGCGCGGCACCGGATCCCCCGTCGCGCTTGGTCTCCGACGGGGGCAGCAGGACGAGCACGTCAGGCCCGCAGGAAGGCGAGCACCTGCTCGACCAGCGCCGGCACCGGCTCGACCGAGTCGACCGTGAGGCGCGGCACCTCACCGGAGGCCCCGCCCCACGGCTCCCACTCGTCGAGGCTCTGCTCGACGGCGTGCCAGGACGGTTCCGCGATGTGCGCGAGCTGGCGGTAGCGGGCCTCGAGGCGCGCCTTGTGCACCTCGGCGTCCGAGCAGATCACCTCGACGAAGCGGATGTCGACACCGCGCCGTGCGGCGAGCCTCACCCACTGCTCGCGGGCGGGCTCGACCGCGTTGACCGCGTCGACGACGATTCCGCCGCTGCCGGCGACCACCGCATCCGCGATCGTCTCGGCCACGAGGTAGGCCGCGAGTCCGGTCGGCTGGTCGGCGTCGATCCCCGCGGCGAGGATCGCCGACTCGAGCGGGTCGACGGACACCACCGGGAGCCCGAGCCGAGCCCCGACCGCCTCGGCGATCGTGCTCTTGCCCGTTCCCGGGAGCCCGGCCAACACGACCAGCATGCGGCGACCTCCCGGGGTCAGGAGACGAGCGACGCCTGGCCGGCGACGACCGTCACGGTGTCGTTCTGCACCGAGAGGAAGCCGTCCTCCGCGTTGGCGGTGATCACGTCGCCCTCGAGCGTCGTGACCCGCACCTCGCCTGCCGCGAGCACGGCGAGGATGGGCTCGTGACCCGGCAGGATGCCGATCTCACCCTCGGTCGTGCGCGCGACGATCTGCTTCGCCGCGCCCGACCACACTTCGTGGTCGGCCGCGACGACGCTGACCGTGAGCTCCTTGGCGTCGGCCATGGCTCAGCCGTTCTCCTTCTGGATGCGGTCCCAGTTGCGCTCGACGTCGGAGATGCCGCCGACGTTGAAGAACGCCTGCTCCGCGACGTGGTCGAACTCGCCCTTGACGATCGCGTCGAACGACTCGACGGTCTCCTTGAGCGGGACGGTCGAACCCTCGACACCGGTGAACTTGGTCGCCATGTAGGTGTTCTGCGAGAGGAACTGCTGGATGCGGCGCGCGCGCGACACCGTGATCTTGTCCTCTTCGGAGAGCTCGTCGACACCGAGGATGGCGATGATCTCCTGGAGTTCCTTGTTCTTCTGCAAGATCGCCTTGACGGCGGTCGCGACGCGGTAGTGGTCCTCGCCCAGGTAGCGCGGGTCCATGATGCGCGACGTCGACGCGAGCGGGTCGACCGCGGGGTAGAGACCGCGCGACGCGATCTCACGCGAGAGCTCGGTCGTCGCGTCGAGGTGCGCGAACGTCGTGGCCGGCGCCGGGTCGGTGTAGTCGTCCGCGGGGACGTAGATCGCCTGGAGCGAGGTGATCGAGTGACCACGGGTCGAGGTGATGCGCTCCTGGAGGATGCCCATCTCGTCGGCGAGGTTCGGCTGGTAGCCCACCGCGGAGGGCATGCGGCCGAGCAGCGTCGACACCTCGGAACCGGCCTGCGTGAAGCGGAAGATGTTGTCGATGAAGAGGAGCACGTCCTGCTTCTGCACGTCGCGGAAGTACTCCGCCATCGTCAGCGCCGAGAGCGCGACGCGGAGACGGGTCCCCGGCGGCTCGTCCATCTGACCGAAGACGAGGGCGGTCTTGTCGAAGACGCCAGCCTCCTCCATCTCGTGGATGAGGTCGTTGCCCTCGCGGGTGCGCTCACCCACGCCGGCGAACACCGACACACCACCGTGGTTGGCGGCGACGCGGTAGATCATCTCCTGGATGAGGACGGTCTTGCCGACGCCCGCACCACCGAAGAGACCGATCTTGCCACCCTGCACGTACGGGGTGAGGAGGTCGATGACCTTGATGCCGGTCTCGAAGAGCTGGGTCTTGCTCTCGAGCTGGTCGAAGGCCGGGGGCTTGCGGTGGATCGGCCAGCGCTCGGTGACCTCGAGCTTCTCGCCGGGCTCGAGGTTCAGGGCCTCGCCGATGACGTTGAAGACCTTGCCCTTGGTGACGTCGCCGACCGGGACCGAGATGGCCGCACCGGTGTCGCGCACCTCCTGGCCGCGGACGAGACCGTCGGTCGGCTTGAGGGCGATGGCGCGGACGACGTCGTCACCGAGGTGCTGCGCGACCTCGAGGGTGAGGGTCGTGGTCTCCCCCGCCACCGAGACCTCGGTCTGCAGCGCGTTGTAGATCTCGGGGATCGAGTCGTGCGGGAACTCGATGTCGACGACGGGGCCCGTGACGCGCGCGATGCGGCCGACGCCCCCGGCGCTCTCCGTCTTGGCGGCGGCGGGCTTCTTCGCGGCCGGCTTCTTGGCAGTGGTGGCAGTAGCCATCTCTCGTCCTCTTCTTAGGGTTTCGTCACTTCACGAGCGCGTCGGCGCCGCCGACGATCTCGGAGATCTGCTGGGTGATCTCCGCCTGGCGGGCGTTGTTCGCCAGGCGGGTGTAGTCGCGGATGAGCTTGTCGGCGTTGTCGCTCGCGGCCTTCATGGCCTTCTGCGTCGCGGCGTGCTTCGCCGCGGCCGACTGGAGCATCGCGTTGAAGATGCGGCTCTCGATGTAGACGGGCAGCAGCGCGTCGAGCACCGCGTCCGCCTCCGGCTCGAACTCGTAGAGCGGCAGCGGCGCGTGGTCGTCGTCCGGCTCCTCGACGCCCTCCACGACCTCGAGCGGCAGCAGGCGCACCGTCGTGGGCTCCTGCACGAGCATCGACACGAAGCGGTTGTAGACGATGTGGATCTCGTCCACGCCGCCCTCCTCCGTGGGCTGCACGAAGCGGCCGACGATCTCCTCGGCGATCTCCTTCGCCGTCTCGAACTCGGGGTTGTCCGTGCCACCGGTCCAGTCGCGCTCCGACGGACGACGGCGGAACGTGAAGTACTGCACCGCCTTGCGTCCGACGAGGTAGTGCACGACCTCCTTGCCCTCGCCCTCGAGGCGGGTGCGGAGCTCGCTCGCCTCGCGGATGACCTGCGAGTTGAACGCGCCCGCGAGTCCGCGGTCGGAGGTGAAGAGCACGATCGCGGCCCGGGTCGGGTTCTCCGCCTCGGTCGTGAGCACGTGCTCGACGTTGGAGTAGGTCGCGACCGCCGAGACAGCTCGCGTCACCGCGCGGGCGTACGGCGTCGACGCCTGAACGCGCTGCTGCGCCTTCTGGATGCGCGATGCCGAGATCAGCTCCATGGCGCGAGTGATCTTCTTGGTGGTCTGGGCCGTCCGGATCTTCTGCCGGTAGACCCTCAGCTGGGCTCCCATGCGTTACCGGCGGCTCTTCACGATCTTCTCCTGGTTGATGTCATCCAGGGGGATCTCGTCGAACTGCTCGGAGCCCGGGGCGTCGAGCGTGCGCCCGTCGCCGGTCTGGAACTCCTTCTTGAACTTCTCCACGGCCTTCTCGAGCTCGGCGACGGTGTCGTCGTCGAGGACGTTGGTGTCGCGGATCGTGTCGAGGATCTTCGTGTTGCGCTTGAGCGAGTCGAGCAGCTCGCGCTCGAAGCGGAGCACGTCGGGCACCGGCACCTCGTCGAGGTGGCCGTTGGTGCCGGCCCAGATCGAGACGACCTGCTCCTCCACCGGGTACGGCGAGTACTGCGGCTGGCGGAGCAGCTCGGTCAGGCGGGCGCCGCGCGCCAGCTGACGACGCGAGGCCGCGTCGAGGTCGGACGCGAACATCGCGAACGCCTCGAGCGAGCGGTACTGCGCGAGCTCGAGCTTCAACGTGCCGGAGACCTTCTTGATGCTCTTCACCTGGGCGTCACCGCCGACGCGGGACACCGAGATGCCGACGTCGACCGCGGGGCGCTGGTTGGAGTTGAAGAGGTCCGACTGGAGGAAGATCTGGCCGTCGGTGATCGAGATGACGTTGGTCGGGATGTAGGCCGACACGTCGTTCGCCTTCGTCTCGATGATCGGCAGACCGGTCATCGAACCCGCGCCCAGCTCGTCCGAGAGCTTCGCGCAGCGCTCGAGCAGGCGCGAGTGCAGGTAGAAGACGTCACCGGGGTACGCCTCGCGGCCCGGCGGGCGGCGGAGGAGCAGCGACACCGCGCGGTAGGCCTCGGCCTGCTTGGTGAGGTCGTCGAAGATGATCAGGACGTGCTTGCCGCCGTACATCCAGTGCTGGCCGATGGCCGAGCCGGTGTAGGGGGCGAGGTACTTGAAGCCCGCGGGGTCCGAGGCGGGAGCGGCCACGATCGTCGTGTACTCCATCGCGCCGGCGTCCTCGAGTGCGCCCTTCACGGCCGCGATGGTCGAGCCCTTCTGGCCGATCGCGACGTAGATGCAGCGCACCTGCTTGGTCGGGTCGCCCGACTCCCAGTTCGCCTTCTGGTTGATGATCGTGTCGATCGCGATCGCGGTCTTGCCGGTCTGACGGTCGCCGATGATGAGCTGACGCTGGCCGCGGCCGACGGGGATCATGGCGTCGATCGCCTTGATTCCGGTCTGCATCGGCTCGTGCACGCTCTTGCGCTGCATCACGCCGGGCGCCTGGAGCTCGAGGGCGCGGCGGGTCTCGGCCTTGATCTCGCCGAGGCCGTCGATCGGGGCGCCGAGCGGATCGACCACGCGGCCGAGGTAGGCGTCGCCGACGGGGACGGAGAGGACCTCACCCGTGCGGGTGACCTCCATGCCCTCCTCGATGCCGGTGAACTCGCCGAGGACGATGACACCGATCTCGTTCTCGTCGAGGTTGAGCGCGAGGCCCAGGGTGCCGTCGGCGAAGCGGAGCAGCTCGTTCGCCATGGCGCCGGGGAGGCCCTCGACGTGGGCGATGCCGTCCGCGGCGTCGACGACGGTGCCCACCTCGGTCGTGGCGGCGGCGCTCGGCTGGTACCCGGCGACGAAGTCCTTGAGCGCGTCGCGGATCTCGTCGGGGCTGATGGTGATGTCTGCCATGGTCTTCTCTGTCTATCGAGTGGGTCTGAAAGCCGGGTCAGCCGGCGAGCTGGAGCCGGAGGTCGGCCAGTCGGGAGGAGATGGTGCCGTCGACGACCTCGTCGCCCACCTGCACGCGCAGTCCGCCGAGGATCTCCGGATCGACGATGACGTCGACGCGGGTCTCCCGGCCGTACTGCGCCGCGAGGACGGCGGAGAGGCGCTTCTGCTGGGCGGCGCTGAGCGGAGCCGCGGCGGTGACCGTCGCGAGCAGGCGGCCGGAGGCATCCGCCACCGTGCGCGCCGCACCCGAGATCAGCTCGCCGATGCGGCGGCCGCGCGGGCTCTGCACGAGGTGCGCGAGGATCGCGACCGTCGCCGGGCTCGCCTTCTTGCCGAGCAGCTTGGTGATGACGCCGGCCTTGGCGGCCGGGTCGCCGAGCTTGCTGCCGAGCGCGAGCTCGAGGTCGGGATCGGACGCGATGGCCCGGCCCACGGCGAACAGCTCGCCCTCGAGGCCGGCGTCGGAACCCGCGGCCTGCGCGATCGCGCGGATGCCGATCGTCTCGATCCCGCCGACGAGCTCGTCCGAGTCGGACCAGCGCGACTCGACGATGCCGCCGAGCAGCTTCGCCGCCGTCGCGTCGAGCGAGGTGAAGATGCGGCCGATGAGGGCCGACTTCTCCGCCTGCGGGATCGACGGGTCGGAGAGCAGTGCGCGCAGCTGGGCCGAGCCGTCGATCGCACGGCCCGCGGCGAGCAGCTGCTCGCCCGTGGCCAGCTTGACGCCCTTCACGGCGTCGAGCTGGGCCGTGGCGGCGGCCAGTGCGTTGCGGGTCGCGGATCCCATTACTTGGCCTTCGACTTCTCCGACGCCTCGAGGTCCGCGAGGAAGCGGTCCACGAGGGCGGTCGACTTCTTGTCGTCGCTGAGCGCCTCGCCGATGACACCCGACGCGAGGTCGAGCGCGAGCGAGCCGACCTCGGCGCGGAGCGACACAAGCGCGGCGGCGCGCTCGGCCTCGATCTGCACCTGGGCGTTCGCGGCGATGCGGGCGGCCTCGGCGGTCGCCTGCTCCTTCGCCTCAGCGACGATGGCGGCGCCCTCGACGCGGGCCTGCTCGCGGATGCGGGCGGCCTCGGCGCGGGCCTCGGCCAGCTGGGCCTCGTACTCGTCCTTGGTCGCGGCGGCCGCGGCCTGCGCCTCCTCGGCGCGCTTGAGCCCGCCCTCGATGGCGTCCCGGCGGGCGTCGAGCACCTTGTTGAGACGCGGCACCACGAGGAACAGGAACACCAGCAGCAGCGGCACGAAGATGACCGCGGACCAGATGATGTCGTAGTCCGCCGGGATCAGCGGGTTGACGGCTCCGCCGTCACCGTGATCCTCGGCGAGGAATGCGCGCAGCATCCCGACCTCCTTCAGGGGGTGGTGTGGGTGCGGATCAGGCGGGGGCGGTGAACGGGATGAAGCCGGTCGCGATCGCGATGAACGCGAGGGCCTCGGTGAAGCCGATGCCGATGAACATGAGACCCGTGAGGCGACCCTGCAGCTCGGGCTGGCGGGCGACCGACTCGATCGTCTTGCCGACGACGATGCCCACGCCGATGGCCGAGCCGATCGAGGCGAGGCCGAAAGCGAGCGGGACGAGGTATCCGACGATGTTCACGTGGGTTCCTTTTCTTTCTGGGGTTGGATTCCGGCGGGTGCCGGGCGGTTCAGTGCTCGTCTGCCAGCGAGAGCTGGATGTAGACGGCGGCGAGGAAGGTGAAGACGTAGGCCTGCAGCACGGCGACCATCAGCTCGAAGAGCGTGAAGATCACGGCGAACGCGAACGAGCCGATGCCGAGGAGGCCGATCAGCTCGCCGTTGGCGAGGAGCGTGAAGAAGAAGAAGTGCGTGGCCGAGAAGCACAGCACGAGCAGCAGGTGGCCCGCGACCATGTTCATCAGGAGTCGGAGGGTCAGGGTGACCGGACGCAGGATGAAGATCGAGAGCAGCTCGATCGGGGTCATCAGGATGTAGAGCGGCCACGGGACGCCCGCCGGGAACAGCTGGCTCTTGAAGTACTTGAAGCCGCCGTGCTTGCGGATGCCCGCGTAGATGAAGATCGCGTAGGCGACGATCGAGAGCACGAGCGGGGTGCCGATCACCGACGTGCCGGCGATGTTCAGGCCCGGGACGATACCCGTGATGTTGAGTCCCAGGATGAGGAAGAACATCGTCATGAGGGGCACCATGAACCGGCGCCCGTCCTTCTCGCCGAGGGCCTGGATGATGATGTTGTCCCGCACGAAGCCGAGCAGGAACTCGGTCACCACCTGGCCGCGGGTCGGGACGACGCGCATCTGACGGGTCGCGATGACGAGCCACACGATGAGCACCGTCATGACGAGCAGACGGATGAGCATGATGCGGTTCAGCGCGAAGGGGGTTCCCTCGAACAGGACGATGTCCGGGAAGAACTCGGCGAGCGAGGGACCGTGGAACCCGCCACCGTCCTCGGGATCCGCCATCGGCAGACCGCCCGCCGTGAACAGGAGGGTGGAGAGGTGTGCGGTGAGCGAAGTCAGGGCTTTCTCCTGAATCGGGGCGCGCAGACGCGCGGCGAATCGAAAAGGGGAAGTGGGTTTCAGCCTATCAGGGGATGAGGGTGCCTCCCGCCGCCGGCCGGCCCGCTATTGCGAGGATTCGTCCCCGGGGAGCTTCACGTCGATCCCGACGCGGGTGCGCTGGAACGCGACCGCGTCGGCGACGAGCGAGCCGAGGACGGCGGCGATCGCCGTGAAGCCGAAGACCGCCGGGTCGAGCCAGTCCTGGGTGCGCAGCCAGAGCGAGAGCACGAAGAACAGGATGAGCTTGAGCGTCCAGACGCCGAGCACGATGCCGAAGAAGGCGGGGCTCGTGAGGTCTCCCCCGGCCACCTTGCCGGCGACGAGGATGCTGAGCGCGGTGAGGCCGAGGAACACGGCGCCCAGGACGGCGCCGACGATCGCGCCGGCGAGTCCCGCCCCCGAGGAGACGAGCCAGCCGACGACGCCCGCGACGACGGCCACCACGACGGCGACGATCCCGCCGTAGCGCAGGGAGCGGAGGAGCAGCGGGGTGACGGTCACGAGGACTCCTTCTGGTGCAGGCGCTCGAGGGCGCTCGCGGCCTCGGCATCCGTGTGGGTCGACTGCGCGGCGGCGTCGAGGGGGTCGAACTCGGCGACGCGGGTCTCCGCGGCGAGGTCGGCGGGGGCGCGCTGCGCGGCGGCCTCCACGGCCTTGCGGCGGCTGAGCGGCGCGAGCGTGACGATGCTGCACACGACGAAGCCGACGAGCAGCACGACGCCGCCGATGAGCACCCCGCGCTCGGGCAGCAGGAACAGGAGCATCCCGCCCGCCGCGACGGCGGTCCAGGCGTAGAAGATGAGCACCGCGTGCCGGTGCGAGTGCCCCATGTCGAGCAGCCGGTGGTGCAGGTGCTTGCGGTCGGCGCTGAACGGCGACTTGCCCGCGCGCAGGCGGCGCAGCACCGCCAGGGTGAAGTCGGCGAGCGGCACGATGAGCACCGCGACGGGGAGGATGACGGGGATGAGCGCCGTGAGCGCCTGGCTCGAGCTCGTCGGCGGGCTCTGGCCGGCGAGCGCGACCGTCGACGTCGCCATGAGCAGGCCGACGAGGAGCGCGCCGCCGTCGCCCATGAAGAGCTTCGCGGGCTTGGCGTCGCTGCGCCGCCAGTTCCAGGGCAGGAAGCCGAGGCATCCGCCGATGAGGGCCGCCGTGATGAACTGCGCGAGGTTGAAGTAGGCGCTCTGCTCGGTCGGCCCGTAGGACACGATGTAGCCGTAGATGAAGAACGCGCCGCTCGCGATCGTCGCGACGCCGGCGACGAGGCCGTCGAGGCCGTCGATGAAGTTGACGGCGTTCATCACGAGCACGACCGCGAAGATCGTCACCGCGAGCGACATGTAGGGCGACAGCGGCGCGATCGAACCCGGGAGCGGCACCCACGCGATCTGCACGCCCTGCCAGGCGAGCAGTCCCGCGGCGATGATCTGCCCGGCGAGCTTGGTGAACCAGTCGAGGTCCCAGATGTCGTCGACGACGCCCATCACGACGATGAGCAGCGCCGCGCCGAGCACGGCGAAGATCTGCTGCGGCACGGCGAAGATGAGGCTCAGCGGCGGGAGGAGCGAGCCGACGGCGAAGGCGAGCACGACGCCGAGGAAGATCGCGATCCCGCCCAGGCGCGGCGTCGGCCGGTCGTGCACGTCGCGCACGCGGATCGCCGGGTACAGCCGGTACTTGTGCGACAGCTTCCAGATCGCCCACGAGCCGGCGAAGGAGACGACTCCCGAGACGCCGGCGACGAGGAGGTAGAAGACTATGCGCACCGGTCGGCCCCGACGATCTCGATGATCTCGGCATCCGGGATGACGCCGTGCCGCAGGAAGCGCAGCCGTCCGTCGGGGTGCTCGAGGTTGGTCGCGTCGACGATCGTGGAGCCGGTGCCGGCCTCGGAACCCGGGTAGCCCTCCCCCGCGCGGCCGGCCTCGAGGTAGACGGCGACCGAGTCGCCGAGCATCCCCTCGGCCTCGGCCGCGGTCATCGCGGCGGGCTGCCCGGTGAGGTTGGCGCTCGACACGGCGAGCGGGCCGGTCTCGGCGAGCAGCTCGAGCGCGATCGGGTGGCTCGGCATCCGCACCGCGACGGTGCCGCGGGTGTCGCCGAGGTCCCAGTCGAGCATCGGCTGGGCGCGCAGCACGACGGTGAGTCCGCCCGGCCAGAACCGCTCGACGAGCCGGCGCACCTCGTCCGGCACGACGGCGGCGAGCGCGTCGAGCGTCGCGACGTTGGGCACGAGCACGGGCGGCGGCGCGGTGCGGTCGCGACCCTTCGCGTCGAGCAGCCGCTGCACGGCGGCGGGGCTGAAGGCGTCGGCGGCGAGGCCGTAGACGGTGTCGGTCGGGAGGACGACGAGCTCACCGCGCCCGATCGCGCCGCGGGCGAGCCTCATCCCGGCCAGGAGGTCCTCGGGATTGCTCGTGTCGTACAGAGCCATGACGCATCCCACCCTAGGCGGTCGGCGGCCCCGAACCTGGATGCGAGACTGGGTTCACCATGGGTCTGCTCTTCGTTTTCGACATGGACGACGTCCTCTACGACTACGACTGGCGGGTCCGGATGCGCGGGCTGGTCGAGCTGACGGGCCTCGAGTTCGCCGAGCTGCGGCGCCGCTGGTGGCACGAGGACGGCGAGTGGGCCGCGGAGGCGGGGCGCTGGCCCGACGGGGAGTCCTACCTCGCCGCCTGGCGCGAGGCGGTCGGCGTCGCGGTGTCGCGCGAGGAGTGGCTCGCCAACCGGATGTCGGCGATGGCGCCGCGCCCCGACGTGCTCGCCGCCGTCGCCCGGGCGCGCGAACTCGGTCGCGTGACGCTGCTCACCAACAACGGGCCGCTCGTCGGGGAGAGCCTGCCGATCGTCGCGCCGGAGCTCGTGCCGCTGTTCGGCGAGGAGCACCTGCGGGCGTCGAGCCACTACGGGGCGCGCAAGCCCGATCCGGTCGTGTTCGAGCGGGCGATCGCGGCGTACGACGAGCCCGCCGACCATGTGTTCTTCGCCGACGACCTGCCGGAGAACGTCGCGGGGGCGGCGTCGGTGGGGATCACGGCGCACCTCTACCAGTCCCCGGGGTCGCTCCTCGACGCGATCGAGTCCTTCGCCGCCACCGCCGGGTGAGCGGCGCCGCGGCGCGGCGACTCACCCCGCGAGGGTCGCGGTGGTGGCGCGGTCGCGGTGGGTGAGGTCGCGCGACGTGGCGGGGGCGCTCCAGCCGTCGGCCGCGAGCAGGTCGCGGATGGCGCCCCCCTGCTCCTCGCCGTGCTCGAGCACGAGCGTCCCGCCGGGCCGCAGCAGCCGCCGCGCCGTGGCGGAGACGGCCCGAACGACGTCGAGGCCGTCCGGTCCCCCGTAGAGCGCCGCCGCGGGATCGTGGAGGCGCACCTCGGGGTCGCGCGGGATCGCGCCCTCCGGGATGTACGGCGGGTTGGAGATGACGACGTCGAGCGTGCCGCGCAGATCCGGGATCGCGTCGGCGACGTCGGCGAGGTCGGAGAAGACGAGCCGCAGGTTCTCCGCGCCGACGCGGCGGGAGTTCTCCCGCGCCCAGATGAACGCGCGCGGCGAGTTCTCGACGGCGACGACCTCGGCGTGCGGCACCTCGGTCGCGAGGGCGAGCGCGATCGCGCCGCTCCCCGTGCCGAGGTCGGCCGCGCGCGGGGTCGGCGACGGCACCGCGAGGAGCGCGTCGATCGCGATCTGCGCGACCATCTCGGTCTCCGGGCGCGGCACGAACACGCCGGGTCCGACCGCGAGCTCGAGCGAGCGGAACGCCGCGATCCCGGTGAGGTGCTGCAGCGGCTCGCGGGCGGCGCGGCGCTCGACGAGCTCCAGCACCTCCTGACGCTGCTCGGCATCCACGCCCGACCCGGTCACCGCGAGGGCCTGCACGCGGCCGCGGGAGACGCCGAGCACGTGGGCGACGAGCAACTCCGCGTCGGCCTCGGGCGACGGCACGTGCGCGCCGGCGAGCACCGAGACGGCGTGGTCGAGGAGGTCGCGCAGCGTCATCCGGAAGCCGATCTCAGCCGGCCAGCTCGGCGAGGCGCGACTCCTCGTCCATCTGGATGCACGAGTCGATGACGGGCTGAAGTGCCCCGTTCATCACCTGGTCGAGGTTGTACGCCTTGTACCCGGTGCGGTGATCGGCGATCCGGTTCTCGGGGAAGTTGTAGGTGCGGATGCGCTCCGAGCGGTCCATCGAGCGGATCTGGCTCTTGCGCTGATCCGACGCGGCCGCCGCGAGCTCCTCCTGCTGCTTGGCGAGCAGCCGCGCGCGGAGCACGCGCATCCCCGCCTCGCGGTTCTGGATCTGCGACTTCTCGTTCTGCATCGACACGACGATGCCGGTCGGGATGTGGGTGATGCGCACGGCCGAGTCGGTCGTGTTGACGCTCTGCCCGCCCGGGCCGGACGAGCGGAACACGTCGATCCGGAGGTCGTTCGGGTCGATCGCGATCTCCTCGGGCTCGTCGACCTCGGGGAAGACGAGCACGCCCGTCGTCGAGGTGTGGATGCGCCCCTGCGACTCGGTCGCCGGCACGCGCTGCACGCGGTGCACGCCGCCCTCGAACTTGAGCGACGCCCAGACGCCCTGCGCGGGGTCGGTCGAGTTCGACTTGATCGCGACCTGCACGTCCTTGTAGCCGCCGAGGTCCGACTCGGTGCGGTCGAGGATCTCGGTCTTCCAGCCGCGCGACTCCGCGTAGTGCAGGTACATGCGCAGCAGGTCGGCCGCGAACAGCGCCGACTCCTCGCCGCCCTCGCCGCCCTTGATCTCCATGATCACGTCGCGGCCGTCGTCCGGGTCGCGCGGGATGAGCAGGCGCCGCAGCTTCTCCTGCGCGGCGGCCAGCTGCTCCTCGAGCCCGGGGATCTCGGCGGCGAACGCCTCGTCCTCCTTGGCCAGGTCGCGGGCCGCGGCGAGGTCGTCCTCCGCCTGCTTCCACGCAGAGTGCGCCGCGACGATCTGGCTCAACTCGGCGTAGCGCCGGTTGACCTTCTTCGCGCGCGCCGCATCCGCGTGGATGGCGGGATCGGCGAGCTGCTGCTGGAGGTCGTCGTGCTCGGTCAGCAGCGCCGCGACCGACTCGAACACGCCTTACTCCTTGTGGCCGTTCCCGTTGCCGTTGGGCAGGGACTTCTGGATCTGCACGAGGAACTCGACGTTGCTCGAGGTGTCCTTGAGCTTGCTCAGCACGACCTCCAGCTGCTGCTGGGGCTCGAGTCCGGCGAGCATCCGGCGCAGGCGCGAGGTGATCTGCACCTCCTCGGCGGTGAGCAGCTCGTCCTCGCGGCGGGTGCTCGACGCGACGATGTCGACGGCGGGGAAGATCCGCTTGTCGGCGAGGCGGCGGTCGAGGCGCAGCTCGGAGTTCCCGGTGCCCTTGAACTCCTCGAAGATGACCTCGTCCATCTTGGATCCGGTCTCGACGAGCGCGGTCGCGAGGATGGTCAGCGAGCCGCCGCCCTCGAGGTTGCGCGCCGCGCCGAAGAAGCGCTTCGGCGGGTAGAGGGCGCTCGCGTCGACGCCGCCGGAGAGGATGCGGCCCGACGCCGGCGAGGCGAGGTTGTAGGCGCGACCCAGGCGGGTGATCGAGTCGAGCAGCACGACGACGTCGTTGCCGAGCTCGACGAGGCGCTTGGCGCGCTCGATCGCGAGCTCCGCGACGGTCGTGTGGTCCTCGGCCGGACGGTCGAAGGTCGAGGCGATGACCTCGCCCTTCACCGCGCGCTGCATGTCGGTGACCTCTTCGGGGCGCTCGTCGACGAGCACCACCATGATGTGCACCTCGGGGTTGTTGACCGCGATGGCCTTGGCGATCGCCTGGAGGATGATCGTCTTGCCGGCCTTCGGCGGCGCCACGATGAGGCCGCGCTGGCCCTTCCCGATCGGCGCGATGAGGTCGATGATGCGCGTCGAGAGCTTCTCGGGCGTCGTCTCCAGGCGCAGGCGCTCCTGCGGGTAGATCGGCGTGAGCTTGCCGAACTCGATGCGCTCGGCGGCCTGCTCGACGGTCTGCCCGTTGATCGAGTCGATCTTGACGATGGCGTTGTACTTCTGACGGCTCTGCTCGCCCTCGCGGGGCTGGCGGATGGCGCCGACGACCGCGTCGCCCTTGCGAAGGTTGTACTTCTTCACCTGGCCGAGCGAGACGTAGACGTCGTTCGGGCCGGGGAGGTAGCCGCTCGTGCGGACGAACGCGTAGTTGTCGAGCACGTCGAGGATGCCGGCGACGGGGATGAGGATGTCGTCGTCGCTGATCTCGGGCTCGATCTCGTCGTTCTGGCCGCCGCGCCCGCGCTTGCGGTCGCGGTAGCGGCCCCGGCGGCCCTCGCCCTCGGCGGCGTCGGCGTTGCCGTTGCCGTTCTGGGCCGGGCCGTTGTTGCGGCCCTGGTTGTTGTTGTCGCCGCCGCCGTTGCCGCCCTTGCCGCGGTTGCGGTTGCGGCTGCGACGGCCGGAGCCCTCCTCGCCCTCGCCCTCGGCGCCCGAGGTGACCTCGGGCAGGAGGTTCTCGAGCTCGGCGGCGATCTCCTCGCGCGAGCGCTGGGCCTCGGCGGGCGCCTCGGCGCCGGCGGGCAGCTCGACGATCGGGGTCTCGCCCTCGGCGGGAGTCTCGGCCGGGGTCCCGTCGGCGGTCGCGAGCGTCGCGACCTCCTCGGTCGTCGCGGTGGCGCGGCGCGAGCGGCGGGCACGCGGGGCGGGAGCGGCCTCGGCCGGCGCCTCCTCCGCGGGGGCCTCCGCCGGGGCCTCCTCGACCGCGGGCTCGCCGGCCTCGACGGGCACCTCGGGAACGGACTCGGCCGGCGCCTCCTCGGCGGCGGGCTCGGCGGGCGTCTCGACGGCGGCGGTCTCCGGGGCCTCGGCCTCGGCGGCCTCGGGAGCCTCGACGGTCGCGTCGAACGCGTCCTCGGGGGTGTCGGAGAGGTTGTCGGTCATGGGGATCGGGGTCCTTTCGACCCGGGCCGCATCGGTCCGGGTTCAGCTCGACGGCATCCGCTCGACGACGGTCGATCAGCGACCGGGCACAGCGGGAGACGAGGATGCGAAGGTGGGAAACACTGCCTCGGGCGGGCTAGGCCACGGCCTCGGTGGAGTGCGGGACCACTGTAGCACCCTTGAAATCCACGGCGAGCAGGAGGCACTCCCACTCCGTCGTCGCCGACGTCGCCACGAGGTCGGCCGCGACGAGGCGCTGCGCGGGGTCGCTGCCGAGCACGAGGATCGACGGCCCGGCGCCCGAGACGACGGCCGCGAGGCCGTTCGCGCGGAGCACCTGGATGAGGGCATCCGTCTCCGGCATCGCGCTCGCCCGGTAGCTCTGGTGCAGCTTGTCCTCGGTGGCGGCGAGCAGCAGCTCGGGGCTCTGGATGAGCGCCGCGATGAGGAGGGCCGAGCGCGAGACGTTGAAGATGGCGTCCTCGTGCGGCACCGACTCGGGCTGGAGGCTCCGGGCCAGGGCGGTCGACATGACCGACTCCTTCGGCACGGCGACGAACGGCGAGACGCCGCGGTGCACGATGAGCTTCTTGTGCCGCGGGCCCTCCGGGGTCATCCAGGCGATCGTGAGTCCGCCGAAGAGCGCGGGCGCGACGTTGTCGGGGTGGCCCTCGAGCTCGGTCGCGCGGGCGAGGAGGCCCTCGGCGTCGATGTCGACGATGCCCTCGAGGAGCCCCTTCGCCGCCATGACGCCGGCGACGATCGCGGCACCCGACGAGCCGAGGCCGCGGCCGTGCGGGATGCCGTTGTGGGCGACGATGTGCACGCCCGGCATCTCCTGGCCGTACTTCTCGAACGTGTGCTTGATCGAGCGCACGACGAGGTTCGACTCGTCGGTCGGCACCTCGCCCTCGCCGACGCCGTGCACCTCGACGGTCGCCCCGGGCTCGCGGCGCGCGGTGACGATCAGCTCGTCGTAGATCGACAGCGCCAGGCCCAGCGTGTCGAAGCCGGGGCCGAGGTTCGCCGTCGTCGCGGGCACCTTGACCGCGACCGACCGGCCGATGATCGAGTCCGCGCTCACGAGTCTCCAGCCAGGCCGAGCACGCGCGCCACCTCGGCGACGTCGACGGAGACCTTGGTCGGCTCGACGTCGCCGCCGTCGGCGGTCTTGAGGGCCCAGTACGGGTCCTTGAGGCCGTGGCCGGTGACGGTGAGCACGACGGTGGCGCCCTGGGGCACCTCGCCCGCCTCGGCGCGCTCGAGCAGGCCCGCGACGCTGATCGCCGACGCGGGCTCGACGAAGACGCCGACCTCGCGGGAGAGGATGCGGTGCGCCTCGAGGATCTTGTCGTCGTCGATCGCGCCGAAGTAGCCGTCGGTGAGCTCGCGGGCGGCGAGCGCGAGCTCCCACGACGCGGGGTTGCCGATGCGGATCGCGCTCGCGATCGTCTCGGGATCCTTGACGACCTCGCCGCGCACGAGCGGCGCCGAGCCCGACGCCTGGAAGCCGAACATCCGCGGCAGCTTCGTCGAGCGGCCGAGGTCGAGGTCTTCGCGGTAGCCGCGCGTGTAGGCGGTGTAGTTGCCGGCGTTGCCGACGGGGATGAAGTGGAAGTCGGGCGCGTCGCCGAGCACGTCGACGACCTCGAACGCCGCCGTCTTCTGCCCCTCGATGCGGTCGTTGTTGACCGAGTTGACGAGGTGCACGGGGTAGTTCGCGGCGAGGTCGCGCGCGATGTCGAGGCAGTCGTCGAAGGTGCCGTCGATCTGGATGAGTTGGGCGTCGTGGGCGACGGCCTGGCTGAGCTTGCCCATCGCGATCTTGCCGTCCGGCACGAGCACCGCGGCGGTGAGGCCCGCGTAGGTCGCGTACGCGGCGGCGGAGGCCGACGTGTTGCCGGTCGAGGCGCAGATGACGGCCTTCGCGCCGTGCTCCTTCGCCTTCGAGATGGCCATCGTCATCCCGCGGTCCTTGAAGGAGCCGGTCGGGTTCATGCCCTCGAACTTCACGAACACGCGCGCGCCGGTGCGGGCGTCGAGCGCCGGGGCCGGGATGAGCGGCGTGCCGCCCTCGCCGAGCGTGACGATCGGCGTCGCGTCGGTGACGTCGAGGCGGTCGCGGTACTCGTGCAGCACCCCGCGCCACTGCCTGCTGGTGGTCAACGCTCCGGACATCGTCACAATCCCTCTACTCGCAGCACGCTCGTCACCGCGCTGACGCTCGGGCTGGACCCGAGGGCGGCGACGGTCGAGGCGAGGGCGGACTCCGTCGCCTCATGGGTGCCGATCACCAGGGTAGCGGTGGGCGAGGCGCCGTCCGGACGCGCCTCCTGCTGCACGGTCTCGACGGAGACGCCGTGCTCGCTGAACAGGTTCGCAATCGCGGCGAGCACGCCCGGCTTGTCGTCGACCTCGAGGGCGATGCGGTAGCGCGTGCGCACGCTCGAGATCGGCAGGATCGGCAGGTCGGCGTGGGTCGACTCGGCGACGCCCGGGCCGCCGATGACGTGGCGGCGGGCGGCGGAGACGACGTCGCCGAGCACGGCGGAGGCGGTCGGCACTCCCCCGGCGCCGGCGCCGTAGAACATGAGGCTTCCGGCCGCCTCGGCCTCGAGGAACACGGCGTTGTTCGCGCCGTGCACCGCCGCGAGGGGGTGCCCGACGGGCACGAGGGCGGGGTGCACGCGGGCGCTCACGCCCTCGACGCCCGTCGCCGGATCGACGAGGCGCTCGCACACCGCGAGGAGCTTGACGACGAATCCGGAGGCGCGCGCGGCGGCGACCTGCTCGGCCGTGACCGACACGATGCCCTCGCGGTGCACCGCCTCGAGCGGCACGGTGGTGTGGAAGGCGAGGCTCGCGAGGATCGCGGCCTTCTGCGCGGCGTCGTAGCCCTCGACATCCGCCGTCGGGTCGGCCTCGGCGAAGCCGAGCCGCTGGGCCTCGGCGAGCGCCTCCTCGAACGTCGCGCCGGAGGCGTCCATGCGGTCGAGGATGTAGTTCGTCGTGCCGTTGACGATGCCGAGGATGCGGTGCACCCGGTCGCCGGCGAGGCTGTCGCGCAGCGGGCGGATGATCGGGATCGCCCCGCCGACGGCGGCCTCGTAGTAGAGCTGAGCGCCGACCTGCTCGGCGATCTCGAACAGCTCGGGGCCGTGGGTCGCCAGCAGCGCCTTGTTGGCGGTGACGACGTCGGCGCCCGAGTTGAGGGCGAGCTCGAGGTAGCGGCGGGCCGGATCGAGGCCGCCCATCAGCTCGACGACGATGTCGGCGCCGAGGATGAGCGACTCGGCGTCGGTCGTGATCAGGTCCTTGGGGATCTCCGCGGTGCGGGGCGCCTCGGGGTCGCGCACGGCGACGCCCACGAGTTCGAGCCCTGCGCCGACGCGCTCGGAGAGCTCCTCCCCGTGCTCGAGCAGGAGCGCCGCGACCTGGGCGCCGACGGAGCCGGCGCCGAGGAGGGCGATGCGGAGGTTGCGGTATTCGATCATGCGACTCCTGTATCGCGGGAGAGGAGGTCGGCTTCCGTCTCGCGGCGCACGATGACGCGCGCGGCGCCGTCGCGGACGGCGACGACGGCGGGCCGGCCGAGGTAGTTGTAGTTGCTCGCGAGCGCCCAGCAGTAGGCGCCCGTCGCGGGCACGGCGAGCAGGTCGCCGGGGGCGACGTCGCCCGGGAGGTAGTCGGCGTGCACGACGATGTCGCCGGACTCGCAGTGCTTGCCGGCGACGCGCACGAGGGCGGGGTCGGCATCCGAGGCGCGGTTGACCATGCGCACCGAGTAGTCGGCGGCGTAGAGGGCGGGGCGCACGTTGTCGCTCATCCCGCCGTCGACGCTCACGTAGCGGCGCACCGCGCTGCCCTCGACGACGACGTCCTTGATCGTGCCGACCTCGTAGACCGTGACGGTCGAGGTGCCGATGATCGCCCGGCCCGGCTCGATCGCGACGACGGGCACCGGGATGCCGAGGGCGGCGCACTGCTCGCTCACGACGCGCGCGAAGTCGGCCGCGATCTGCTCGATCGGGGTGACGACGTCGGCGCTCGTGTAGGCGATGCCGAATCCGCCGCCGAGGTTGAGCTCGGGCACCTCTCCCCCGCGGAGCAGCTCCGCGTGGAGGGCGAGCAGGCGGCGCGCCGCCTCGGCGAAGCCCGCCGACTCGAAGATCTGCGACCCGATGTGCGAGTGCAGCCCGAGGAAGCGCAGCGACGGGCGGGCGCGGATGGCGGCGACGGCGTCGGCCGCGTCGGCGAGCGGGATGCCGAACTTCTGGTCTTCGCGCGCGGTCGCGAGGTACTCGTGGGTGGAGGCGTGCACCCCGGAGTTGATGCGCAGGCGCACCGGCTGGACGCGCCCATGCCGCTCGGCGGCCTGGGACACGCGATCGATCTCGACGACGCTGTCGAGAACGATCGCGCCCACGCCGAGTCCGACCGCGCGGTCGATCTCGGCGAGACTCTTGTTGTTGCCGTGGAAGCCCAGCAGCGCCGGGTCCACGCCCGCGGCGAGCGCGACGGCGAGCTCTCCGCCGCTCGCGACGTCGATGCGCAGGCCCTCCTCGACGACCCAGCGCGCGACCGCGGTGGAGAGGAACGCCTTGCCCGCGTAGTAGACCTCGACGCCCGGCCCGACGGCGGCGAACTCGCGGCCGAACGCCTCGCGGATGCCGGACGCGCGGCGGCGCACCTCGGCCTCGTCGACGACGTAGAGCGGCGTGCCGAACTCGGCGGCGAGGTCGGTCAGCGCGGCGCCCGCGACCTCGACGGCGCCGTCGCCGCGCCGCACGGCGGAGGCGGGCCACACGCCGGGCGCGAGGACGTTGGCGTCATCCGGGTGGGCGAGCCACGCGGGCGCGAGCGGATTGGCTGACACGGACACCTCAACGGACCGGACTGAACAGGAAGTGAGGCGAGCGGACCCGGATTGGTCCCTGAAGCCGCCGTCAGCTTACCGGGCTGCGCGCTCCCGCTGACACCGGGTCACTCGGCGGGGCACTCCCCCGGCGTCTGCAGGGTGTCGCTGCCGAGCGCGACGCCGTCGCCGCGGAAGGTGAGGCGCATCGCCTCGTCCGCGATCACGGCGTCGTCGAGCACGAGCGCGGCGGGCACCCGGTCGGCGAGGCAGAAGCGCTGCGGCTCGAGGAACGCCGCCGCGAGCTGGCCGAGGAACGAGTCGTCAGCCTGACCGGGCGTGAACGTCGCCTCCCCGAGCACGAGTCGCGTCGGGGAGAGGACGAGGTCGCCGTCGACCGCGGACGGCACCATCGAGAACTCGAGCGGGATCTTCAGCCCGAACAGCTCGAACTCGGTCTCGAGCGTCGCCTCGCCGTCGACGAACGCGAACGTCGCCGCATCCGGGTCGGCCGCACCGCCGCCGTTGATCTCGGCGAGCTGCTCGGCGCTCAGCGCGAACCGCACGCGCAGCGCATCGACCGGGGCCTGCGCGTCGAGGGGAACGCCCTGGGCGCTCAGCTGCACCCCGCCGGTGAGGTCGCCGAAGGTCGCCTCCGCCACGTCGACGTCGACCGAGTCGACCCGGCCGGCGAGCGCCTGGAGGATGATCGAGCCGCCGCCGAGGTCGATGTCGACGTCGGCGTCCTCCGGCAGCTGGAGCACCTCGACGATCTGGGCGCGCACGTAGCCGCGCGCGTAGTCCTGGGCCATCGCCTCCGCGACGAGGAAGGCGATCACCCCGAGCACGACGAGCGCGCCGACGACGACCGCGGCGATGATCCACCCGCGGCGGCGCCTGCGCGGCGCGGGGGCCGCCCCGGCGGGGGGTTCGCCGGGCACACCCTCGACGGGCACGACCTCGGTCGCCGCCTCCGCCGGTGCGGGGTCGACGGGAGGCAGGACCTCGGTGGGCTCGGCGTCGGTGCTCTCGGACGTCATCGCGCCATTCTGCACGCCCGGAGGGGTCACATGCGCTCGGGGGCGCTGACTCCCAGCAATCCGAGGCCCGTGCGCAGCACCTGGCCGGTCGCGTCGTTGAGCCACAGGCGCGAGCGGTGCAGGTCGCCGATCGGCTCGTCGCCGAACGGGATGACGCGGCACGCGTCGTACCAGCGGTGGTACGAGCCGCTCAGCTCCTCGAGGTAGCGGGCGACGCGGTGCGGCTCACGCAGCTCCGCCGCCTGGCGCAGCACGCGCGGGAAGTCGGCGAGGATGCCGAGCAGCGCGCCCTCCGTCTCGTGGGAGAGCAGCGCCGCGTCGAACGACTCGCGCGTGACGCCCGCCTCCGCCGCGTTGCGCGCGACGGCGCACGTGCGGGCGTGGGCGTACTGCACGTAGAAGACGGGGTTGTCGTTGGTGCGCTTGGTGAGCAGGCCCAGGTCGATGTCGAGCGGCGAGTCGACCGAGCTGCGCACGAGCGCGTAGCGGGCGGCGTCGACCCCGACGGCGTCCACGAGGTCCTCCATCGTGACGACCGTGCCGGCGCGCTTGCTCATCCGCACCGCCTCGCCGTCGCGCACGAGGTTGACCAGCTGGCCGATCATGATCTCGAGGTTGACGTACGGGGTGTCGCCGAACGCCGCGGCCATCGCCATCATGCGGCCGATGTAGCCGTGGTGGTCGGCGCCGAGCATGATGATGTTCCGCTCGAAGCCGCGCTCGCGCTTGTTCAGGTAGTACGCCAGGTCGCCCGAGATGTAGGCGGGCTCGCCGTTGGAGCGGATGACGACGCGGTCGCGGTCGTCGCCGAACTCCGACGTGCGCATCCAGATCGCGCCGTCGGCCTCGTAGATGTGGCCGAGGTCGCGGAGCTTGGCGACCGCGCGGTCGACCGCGCCGGACTCGTGCAGGTCGTTCTCGTGGAAGTAGACGTCGAAGTCGACGCCGAAGTCATGGAGGCTCGCCTTGATGTCGCCGAACATCAGCTCGACGCCGACGCTGCGGAACACCTCCTGCTGCTCGTCGCGCGGGAGGGAGTCGATGTCGCCGGGGTAGGCCTCCTCGACGCGCGCCGCGATGTCCTGGATGTAGGCGCCGCCGTACCCGTCCTCGGGCGTGGGCTCGCCGAGGTGGGCGGCGAGCAGGCTCCGCGCGAAGCGGTCGATCTGCGCGCCGTGGTCGTTGAAGTAGTACTCGCGCGTGACGAGTCCGCCCTGGAACTGGAACAGGCGGGCGAGGCTGTCGCCGACCGCGGCCCAGCGGGTGCCGCCGAGGTGGATCGGGCCGGTCGGGTTCGCCGAGACGAACTCGAGGTTGATGGTCACGCCGTCGTAGAGGTCGCCGCGGCCGAACTCGCCCTGCGCCTCGACGATCGTGCGGGCGAGGGCACCGGCCGCCGCCGCGTCGAGCGTGATGTTGAGGAACCCCGGGCCGGCGACCTCCGCCGCGGCGACGCCGTCGGTCGCGGCGAGGCGGGTCGCGATGTCGGCCGCGAAGGCGCGCGGTTCGAGGCCGAGGCGCTTCGCGAGCTTGAGGGCGACGTTGCTCGCCCAGTCGCCGTGGTCGCGGTTGCGCGGGCGCTCGAGGGTCACGTCGGACTCGGCGATCTCGCTGCCTCGCTCCCCCGCCGCCGCGCGGGCGTGGTCGAGCAGGATCGCGGAGAGTTCGGCGGGGGTCACAACCGTCGATGGTACCCGGGGGAAGATGGGGGAATGCCTGTCGCGTCGCGCATCCCCCTCCGCCGCCCCGCCGTCGCGCTCGTCGCCGCGCTCGCGGCCCTCGCCCTCGCCGGCTGCGTCGAGACGCCCCCGACCCTGCCGTCGCCGACCGTCGAGCCGTCGATCCCCGTCACCGGCCCCACCCCGGCGCCCGAGCCGGACGCGACGCCGACGGCCGCGCCGGTGCGGATCGCGTGCGGCCGGCTCGTCGCCGCGGATGCCGTGTACGACCTCAACCCGAACCTCCTGCTGCTCGAGGACTGGACGCCCGCGAGCGGATCGGCTGCGGCCGCCGCGGTCGCCGCCGACGGGGTCGCGTGCCACTGGATGCTCGAATCCGGCGCCGGCGCCCTCGACGTCTCCGTCGCGGCCCTCGACGCCGCGGACCTCGACCGGCGGCGCGACGCCGCGGGCGAGGCGACCGACGCGTTCGGCGCCGACGGCTACTTCTCTCCCGCGGGCGGGCGCGGCACGGCGACCGTGATCAGCGGCGCGCACTGGATCGTCGTCGAGTCGGAGCTGTTCGGCGGCCCGGGCGACGCGGCGGGAGTCGTCGCGTCGGTGCTCGACGCCCTCTCCTGAGACTCCGGGAGCGGGTGCGGGTCAGCCGATCTCGACAGGGACCGTCGGGTCGTCGTCGGCGGGCACGTCGCCCGTCGCGCGCACCTCGAGCGACAGCAACGTGATGTCGGCGAGCGTGTTGGTGAGGAACGCCGTGTCGGCGGCATCCCTCCCCGTCGCGATGCGGACGAACCCGGTGCGCGGCGCGAGCCGGGTCGCGTCGACGACGATCCAGCGCTGCTCGACGTACGCCTCGACGACGGCGTGGAAGTCGCGCGGCTCGATACCGGGCGCGTAGACCGAGACGATGCGCGCGGGCACGTCGAGGGCGCGCAGGAACGACGCGACGACGTTGGCGAAGTCGCGGCACACCCCGGCCCCGCTCTCGAGGGTCTCGAGCGCCCCGCCGGTGGGACTCGTCGCGGCGCCGTCGTAGCGCAGCGACGCGTGCACCCACTCCTCGACGGCGGTGACGAGCCGAAGCCCCTCCATCCCGCCGAACTGCGCGCGCGCCCGGTCGGTGAGCGCGTCCGAGGGGACGTAGCGGCTCGGTCGCAGCGCCGCGACGAGGTCGAGTTCGCGCACGGGCGCGGAGGCGGCACGGCCGACGACGGTCGCGTCGTAGTCGATGCTCAGCACGCCCGGTCCGGTCTCGAACAGGTGCAGGCGCACGCCGTGCTCGTCGACCGCCTCGCGCGGCTCGACGGGGTCGTCGCCGATCCGGATGCGGAGGCTCTCGACCGTCACCGGGACGCCGCGCGCGACGGCGACGGCGAGGACGAAGGCGGTGGGGTCGTCGACCTGGGCGACGAGACTCGCCCCCACGTCGCGGCGCAGGGGCTCGGGGGTCATGCTGCTAACCTAAGTCGCGCACCGCCTCGGCGCTGCCGCGCCCCTGTAGCTCAGCGGATAGAGCGCTTCCCTCCGGAGGAAGAGGTCGCACGTTCGAATCGTGTCGGGGGCACTCCTTATCTCACCCCCGGGAGCGACGATGCGTGTGGTGATCGCGCCTGATTCGTTCAAGGGCTCGATCGACGCCCGCGACGCCGCCGCCGCGATCGCCGACGGCTGGCTCTCCGTCCGGCCCGGCGACGAGGTGCTCGCGATCCCGCAGGCCGACGGCGGCGAGGGCACCCTCGACGCGATCGAGGCCGCCGTCCCCGCCGCGCAGCGCCGCCCCGCCGGCCCGGTCACCGGTCCCGACGGGCGCCCGGTGGAGGCGGACTGGCTGCTCCTGCCCGACGGCACCGCCGTCGTCGAACTCGCGCGCAGTTCGGGCATCGCGCTCATGCGCGAACTGGATCCGCTCGGCGCGACGACCCGCGGCCTCGGCGAGACGATCGCTTCCGCCCTCGCCGCGGGCGCGCACTCCGTCGTCATCGCCCTCGGCAGCTCGGCCTCCACCGACGGCGGCGTGGGGGCGCTGGAGGCGCTCGACGGCGTCGCCCCGCCCGCGGGCGGCGTGCGGCTGCTCACCGACGTGACCGCCCCCCTGCTCGGCCCCGACGGCGCCGCCGCGGTGTTCGGCCCGCAGAAGGGCGCGACCCCCGAGGACGTCGCGGTACTGGAGGAGCGCCTCCGCGCGTGGGCCGCACGGTTCGACGCCGACCCGTCGACGCCGGGCGCCGGCGCGGCGGGCGGCACGGCGTTCGGCTTCCTCGCCGCGTGGGGCGCGAGCATCCTGCCCGGCGCCCCCGAGATCGCGCGCCTCACCGGCCTCACCGACGCCCTGCCCGCCGCCGACGTGCTCGTCACCGGGGAGGGGCGACTCGACGCCACGTCCTTCACGGGCAAGGTCGTCGGCCACGCCCTGCGCGCGGCGACGGATGCGGGCACGCCCCGGGTGGTCGCGATCGCGGGCCAGGTCGCCCTCGACGCGACCTCGCCTCTGCGCGGCGGGCTGACATCCTTCTCCCTCACCGAGCTCGCCGGATCACCGGGCGCCGCGATGGCGGACCCGGCGGCGTGGCTCCGGCGCGCCGGAGAAGAAGCGGCGCGCGCTCAGCTCGTCGCCGAGTGAGCCTCAAGGAACTCGTACAGCTCGCGGTCGTCGACGCCCGGGAAGGTGCCCGAAGGCAGCGGCGAGAAGATGTGCGCATGCACCTTGGCGCTCGACCACGCCTTGCCCTGCCAGTGCGTGGCGAGCTCCGCCGGCGGCCGCTTGCAGCATGACGCGTCGGGGCAGCGCGACTGCTCGCGCCGCTGCGTCTCGCGCCCGCGGAAGTACTTCGCGTCGTCGAACGGCACGCCGATCGTGATCGAGAACTCCTCGCTCGCGCTCGTGCCGATCTGCGTCGACTCGAAGAACGTGCCCTTCGGGGTGTCGGTGTACTGGTAGAACTCGGTCGTGCGGTTGGTGCGCACGAACGCCGTGCGCGCGCTGAAGTGGCGGCAGACGATCTCGCCCTCGACCGAGCCGGTGACGTCCATCGGCAGCGGGAGTCCGTCGTTCTCGTACGCCTTGCCGATCGCGCCGTCGCCGCCGACCCGCAGGAAGTGCACGCGCATGTCGAGGTGCTCGGTCGCGAGGTTGGTGAACCGCAGCGCCGCCGCCTCGTGGGTGACGCCGAACGCGTCGCGGAAGTCCTCGAGGGCGATGTCGCGGTCGGCCTTCGCCTGGCGCAGGAACGCGACCGACTGCGTCCGCGGCATGAGGCACGCCGCCGCGAAGTAGTTGATCTCGAGCCGCTGCTGGAGGAACTCGGCGTAGTCGTTCGGCACCTCGTGCCCGAGCAGGCGGTGCGCGATCGCCTGGAGCGCCATCGAGCGCAGGCCGTGGCCGCCGGGGATGGAGGCCGGCGGCAGGTAGATGCGGCCGTTCTCGAGGTCGGTGACGGAGCGCGCCGAGTGCGGGAGGTCGTTGACGTACACCAGCTCGAAGCCGAGCTTCTCGGCCATGAGGCTCACCGAGCGGTGGGTGAGGGCGCCGCTCACGTGGCCGACGCCGCGCAGGGCGTCCTCGGCGAGCTGCTCGATCTCGGCGATGTGGTTGTCGCGCTCGCGCATCCGCGCCCGCAGCTCGGTGTTGGCCCGCCGCGCCTCTTCGGGAGTCGCGATCGCCTCGCGCGACCGGCGGGCGAGTTCGCGGTGGAGCCCGACGAGGGCGCGCAGCACGTCGTCGGGCATCCCCTTGCCCGCCCGCACGACGGGGAGGCCGAGTTGCGCGTACACGGGGCTCGACTGCGCGCGCTCCAGTTCGATCTCGAGTCCGGCGCGCTCGGTCGGGGCCGACTCGTCGAGGAGGTCGGTGAGCGGGATGTCGAGGCGCTGCGCGATCGCGGAGAGCACCGAGAGGCGGGGCTCCCGGCGGCCGTTCTCCATGAGGGAGAGCTGGCTCGCGGCGACGCCGACGTCGCCGCCGAGCTGCTCGAGGGTGAGTCCGGCGGCGGTCCGGAAGTGCCGCATCCGCTGCCCGAGGGTCACAAGATCCTTCACGTCTTGAAGTATACGGAAAGAATCGGGAATCTTTCTCCGGGATTCGGTCGTCAGACCCCGTGAAGAAGGCGCATGGTGGACATACACGGCGGTTCTTCCACCGCCCCGACCTCGAGGGAGCCCGCGATGACACTCACCGCAGACACGCGAATCCTCGACGACGAACCCGACGGCGTCGACATCACCCCGGTCCACGACTCCACGTGGGCCCTGCCGCCCGCCGGCACCGATTCGCGCGTCGTCGCCTGGGTCGAGCAGATGGCGCACCTGACCACGCCCGACGCCGTCGTCTGGTGCGACGGCTCCCGCCGCGAGGCCGACGAGCTCATCCGCGGCATGATCGACCAGGGAACGCTCATCCGGCTCAACGCCGAGCTGCGGCCCTACAGCTTCCTCGCCCGCAGCAACCCCGACGACGTCGCGCGCGTCGAATCGCGCACCTTCATCTCCTCGGAGAAGGAGGAGGACGCCGGTCCGACCAACAACTGGGTCGCCCCCGACCAGATGCGCGCCGAACTCAACGAGGTGTTCGCCGGCTCGATGCGCGGACGCACGATGTACGTCGTCCCGTTCTCGATGGGCCCGCTCGGCAGCCCGCTCGCCCGCCTCGGCGTGCAGGTCACCGACTCCCCGTACGTCGTCGTGAGCATGGGCATCATGACCCGCATGGGCCGCGACGCCCTCGCCCAGATCGGCCCCGACACCGAATGGGTGAAGGCGGCGCACACCGTCGGCGCCCCGCTCTCCCCGGGCGAGGAGGACGTGCCCTGGCCGTGCAACGCGACCAAGTACATCTCGCACTTCCCCGAGTCGCGTGAGATCTGGTCGTTCGGCTCCGGCTACGGCGGCAACGCCCTGCTCGGCAAGAAGTCGTTCTCGCTGCGCATCGCCTCCGCGATCGGCCGCGACGAAGGCTGGCTCGCCGAGCACATGCTCCTGCTCAAGGTCACCAACCCGAAGGGCCGCGTCTTCCACGTCGCCGCGGCCTTCCCGAGCGCGTGCGGCAAGACCAACTTCGCGATGCTCAAGCCGACCATCCCCGGCTGGACCGTCGAGACGATCGGCGACGACATCGCCTGGCTCGCCCCGAGCGCCGACGGCAAGCTGCGCGCCATCAACCCGGAGGCCGGCTTCTTCGGCGTCGCCCCCGGCACCGGCGCCTCGACCAACGCGACCGCGGTCGAGACCATCTGGGGAAACACGATCTTCACCAACGTGGCGCTCCGCGAAGACGGCGACGTCTGGTGGGAGGGCCTCACCGACACTCCCCCGGCCGGCCTCGTCGACTGGACGGGTCGCCACTGGACCCCCGCGTCGGGCCAGCCCGCCGCGCACCCCAACTCCCGCTTCACCGTGTCGGCCGCCCAGTGCCCGTCCATCTCGGACGACTGGGAGGACCCGCGGGGCGTCGTCATCGACGCGATCATCTTCGGCGGCCGTCGTGCCACCAACGTGCCACTGGTGGCGGAGGCACGTGGATGGGAGCATGGCGTCTTCTTGGGCGCCACCATCTCGTCCGAGCGCACGGCGGCCGCCGAGGGCAACGTCGGCGAACTGCGCCGCGACCCGTTCGCCATGCTGCCGTTCTGCGGCTACAACATGGCCGACCACTGGCAGCACTGGCTCGACGTGGGCGAGAACCTGCGCAAGACCGGCGGCGTGCCCCGCATCTTCCAGGTCAACTGGTTCCGCAAGGGCGACGACGGCCGCTGGCTGTGGCCCGGATTCGGGGAGAACGGGCGCGTGCTCGCCTGGATCCTCGAGCGCGTCGAAGGCACCGCGGCCGCCGTCGAGAGCCCCGTGGGCTGGCTGCCCGCGCCGGGCACGATCGACTACGCCGCGGCGGGCGTCTCCGACGAGGACTGGGCGGAGCTGTTCGCGATCGACCCCGAGGCGCACCTGCGCGAGGCGGACGACGCGGAGGCCTTCTTCGCCGGCTTCGAGGGCCGCGTCCCGGCGGCCGTCACGGCCCAGCTCGAGGAGCTCCGCGCGCGCATGCGCGCCGCCCAGCGCTAGACCACCCGGACCGGAGGGGCGCGCCGACTCGCTGGCGGCGCGCCCCTTCCCTGTGCACGGCCCACGGCTCCCCCAACGAAAATGGACGCACCGTTCGTCTAGTGGGGTGAGGAGGTGGAGTGGATGGCGAGTCGGCCCGCATGGGAAGGCGTCGTCACCGAGCTGGTCGCCCAGCGCGGTGAGGCCCTGCTGCGCTACGCGACGCTGCTGTGCGGCAGCCGCGAGGACGCCGCCGACCTCGTGCAGGACGCGCTCGTGCGCACCTTCGGCCGGCTGCGCAACGGCTTCACCGTCGAGAGCGCGGAGGCCTACGTGCGCCGCGCCATCCTCAACGGGCACCTCGACGGCGGCCGCCGCACCAGCCGCTGGCGCCGCATCGCCCCCCTCGAGTACCGCCCCGACGAGCAGGAGTCGCCCGCCCTCGCGAGCGAGACGCGGATCGACCTGCACGACGAGCTGCGCAAGCTCACCCCGCGCGAGCGCGCGTGCCTCGTCCTGCGCTACTACGAGGACCTCAAGGTCGACGACGTCGCCGAGGCCCTCGGGATCAGCGCGGGCGCGGTCAAGCGCTACCTGAGCGACGGCCTCGCCAAGATGGCCATCTCGCTCGCCGACGACGGAACGGTGGAGGACCGGATCACGCCGCGCCCTCCGGGGAAGGAGGCCCCCCGTGGCCACCGAATCTGACCTCCGCGACCTGCTCCGCGGTCCCGGCCCCGAGGGCCCCGCCGAGATCGACGTGGACGCCGTGCTGCGCCGCGCGCGCTCGCGCCGCCGCCCCAAGGTCGTCGCCGTCTCGGCCGTGGGCGCCTTCGCGCTCGTCGGCGCGATCGCCCCGGCCGCGCTCATCGGCCTCCCGACGGCCCCGCATGACACCGCGACCGTCCTCGCCGACGGCGCGGGCGGCGGGGCGACCGAAGAGGCCGACCTCGCCGCCCCGGAGGCGGCGTACTCCCGCCCGAACGCCGCGCTCGGCCTCGACGTCTGCGGCGCCCCGCTCACGGCGGTCGCGAGCCCCGTGACGCCCCTCGTGCTCGAGGTCGCCCCCGTGTCGGCGAAGGCCGGCGCGGGCGAGATCCCCGTCGCGGTGACGCTGCGCAACATCGGCACCGAGCGCATCGTCGGCACCGCCGGGCAGCCCGTCGTCACCCTCGCCGGCGACGACGGCACGGTGCTCTGGCACGGCGGCGGAGCGGGCGCCGAGATCCCGGTCGACCTCGATCCGGGCGAGGCGACGACGTTCGTCACGAGCTTCCGCGCCGCGGTATGCGCGCCGGAGACCGCGGGCGACGCCCTCGCGATGGCCGAGGAGCTGCCGGCCGCCGAGCCGGGCGCCTACCTGCTGCGCTCCGCGATCGACTTCAGCGCGAGCACCGCCGCCGGCGCGCGCCTCGCCCCCGAGGTCGTCTCCGGCCCCCCGGTGCAGATCGAGCTCGACTGATCCCGGGGCCTGGGTTCGGCGACCCCGCGGTCGATAGGATTCAGGCACCTGGAGTCAGAAAGGCACTCATGGCTAAGCAATCGATCCTCGGCCGCATCTCCCAGCTGGTGCGCGCGAACATCAACGCCCTGCTCGATCAGGCGGAGGACCCGCAGATCATGCTGGACCAGCTGGTCCGCGACTACACCAACTCCATCGCCGAGGCCGAGAGCGCCGTCGCCCAGACCATCGGCAACCTGCGCCTCATGGAGCAGGACCACAAGGAGGACCTCGAGGCCGCCGCGGACTGGGGCCGCAAGGCGCTCGCCGCCAGCGCGAAGGCCGAAGAGCTGCGCGCCGCCGGCAACATCGAGGACGCCGACAAGTTCGACAAGCTCGCCAAGGTCGCCATCGGCAAGCAGATCGCCGCCGAGAACGAGGCGAAGGCCGTCGAGCCGACCATCGCGTCGCAGAACCAGGTCGTCGACCAGCTCAAGGACGGCCTCGAGAAGATGCGCGGCAAGCTCACCGAGCTCAAGAGCAAGCGCGACGAGCTGGTCGCGCGCGCGAAGACCGCCGAGGCCCAGGCCCAGGTCGCCGACGCCATCAAGAGCATCGACGTGCTCGACCCGACGAGCGAGATCGGTCGCTTCGAGGAGAAGGTGCGTCGCGTCGAGGCCACGGTCATCGGCCAGCAGGAGCTCGCCGCGTCGACGCTCGACTCGCAGTTCGAGTCGATCGAGGACCTCGGCAAGGAGGCCGAGATCGAGGCGCGCCTCGCGCAGCTCAAGTCCGGCGGCACGCAGGCCATCACGGCGGGCGACTGACCACGGGACCGGATCCCACCGACGGGGAGGGGCGGCGCGCACGCGTCGTCCCTCCTCGCCTCTTCGGGGTGGATGCCGCACGCGGCCTCGCCCTGCTCGGCATGTTCGCCGCGCACACGATCTACCTGCCGACCGAGCACGTCTACGACGGCCGCTCCGCGATCCTGTTCGCCACCCTCGCGGGCGTCTCGCTCGGGCTCATGACGGGCGGGCCGACTCCCCCGGCCGCGATCGCGGACCGCCGCGCCGCCCGCCTCACGGTGCTCATCCGCGGATGCGCGCTCATCCTGCTCGGCAGCCTGCTCGCGCTCGCCCAGCCGCCGCTCGCCGTCATCCTCGACTTCTACGGCTTCGCGTTCCTGCTGCTCATCCCGGTGCTGCTCGTGCGCCCGGCGGTCGCCGCCGGGCTCGCCGTCGCCGTCGCGGTCGCGGGGCCCGGGATCGTCGGCGCGCTCACCGCGGGCACCGACCCGTCGGGGCTGCCCGCGCCCGTGCGGTTGTTCGCCGACTGGCTCGTCTTCGGCCCCTACCCGGTGCTCGTCTGGGCCGCCTTCGTGCTCGCCGGCCTCGCGCTCGGGCGCTCACCCCTCGGCCGGCGTCGCACGGCCCTCACCGCGCTCGCCGGCGGGACGCTGCTCGCCGCCGGCGGGTATGCCGTGGCGCTCGCCCCGGGCATCACGGCGGACGCCCACTCCGGCACGACGGCCGAGGTCGTCGGCTCCGGAGGCGTCGCGCTCGCGGTCATCGGGGCGTTCTCGCTGCTCGACAGCGCGACGGGCGTCGGCGAGAAGGTCGCCCGCGTCGTGCGGCTCGTGCTGTCGCCGCTCGCCGCCGCCGGATCCATGCCGCTCACGATCTACACCGCGCACGCCATCGCGCTCGCCGTCATCCGCGCCGCCACGATCGACGGGCCGCGCTGGGAGCCGCCGGGCTGGGTGCTGCCGGTGCTCGTGGTCGGCGCCCTGGTGTTCGCGGTGCTGTGGCGGCGGTTCGTCGGCCCCGGGCCGCTCGAGGCGCTGCTGCGGCTCGTCACCCGGGCCGCCGTGCGTCCGTCCGCCGGCGGCGAATCCCCCGTGCCGGACGAGCCGCCCGCGCCTAGGCTGACACCGTGACGCTCCGGTTCGTGCTCGCGCCGCAGTGGCAGGGCTCCCCGTCGTCGCGGGCGATGCGGCTCGCCGACGGCGTCGCCGCGCTGCGCGGCGACCTGCCGCCCTCGGCGACGACCGAGGTCGCCGTTCCGCTCGGCGCCGGCGACGAGCAGGGCACCGGCATCGCCCGCTACTCGTCGGTGCGTGCCGTGCGCGAGCGTCTCGCCGAGCAGCTCGCCGACCTCGAGGCTCCGTGGGTGATCGTCGGCGGCGACTGCGGCGTCTCGGCCGCGGGCGTCGCGGAGGCCGCTCGGCGGCATCCCTCCGTCGCCGTCGTGTGGTTCGACGCGCACCCCGACCTCAACTCCCCCGAGTCGTCACCGTCGGGCGCGTTCGCCGGGATGGTGCTGCGCTCGGTGATCGACGAGGGCACGGTCCCCGCCGATCGCGTCGTGCTCGCGGGCCCGCGGTCGTGGGACGACGCCGAGACGGTGTTCGCGGCGCAGGCCGGCATCCGCGCCCTCCGCGTCGCCGACCTCGACGACCCGCAGGCCCTCGTCGACGCGGTCGCGGCGACCGGCGCCGACGCCGTCTACGTGCACATCGACCTCGACGTGCTCGACCCCGCGGAACTCGCCGGGCTGCTCGATCCGGAGCCGTTCGGGCTCACCGCGGGCGCGCTCGTCGCGGCGCTCAAGGCGCTCCGCGCGCGCTTCCCGCTCGCCGGTGCGGGACTCGCCGCCTACGCCCCCGCCGACACCGAGGGCGAGCAGGCCGCCGACGACGCCGCCACCATCCTGCGCATCATCGCCGCCCTCGGCTGACCCCGCGCCTCCCCTCGCACAGCACCCGCCGAGTCGCGGCGAAAGGCCGCGACTCGACAGAAGGGTGGAGGAGTGCCTACGCGTCGGTGACGCGGATCGAGTACTCGCCGGTGGTGGCGTTGAACTCGGAGATCGTGACGACGACGTCGACCGGGCCGCCGGGGCCCTCGTAGGAGCACGGCACGGTATTGCCGACGACGATCTCGATCTGGCTGCCCTCGCAGCGCACCTCGGGCACGAAGTCGAGCACCGGGGCGAGGGCGCGGATGGCGAGCGCCTCGATCTCGTTCACCGGCACGGAGGCGCCGGGCTGCGCGGTCGGCTGCGGCGCGTTGTTGGGCACGTCGGCGACCTTGATGTCGAAGAAGTACTGCGATCCCTCGACCTCGCTGAAGGTGATGACGACGTCGAACTCGAGGCCCGCGACCGGGTCGAGCAGGAGGCACGTGACCGAGTTGTTCTCCTTGATCGGGATGGGCTCGTCGCCGCAGTCGATCTCGGGGCGCACGCCCGTCTGGCGCTCGAGCGCACCCTCGGCGGCTTCGGCGATCTTCGCGGGGTCCTCGGTGGGCGCGGTGGTCTCCCCGACGGCGAACTTGCAGCCGCTGAGCAGGACCGTCGTGAGGACGAACGCGGTGACGAGCGAGAGCGGGCGCGAGCGCACAGGACCTCCAGTGGAACGTGACTTGCTCTGAAACCTAGCGGATGCGCGACCCCGCGTGCGTACGCTGGTCGGGTGCCGGAGCGCGACCCCTCGAGCCCCGTACGGCCGGATCCCGCGAAGCTCACGCGTGCGGAGCGCGCGGTGGGCCGGATGGTCGCCGCGGGTACCCGGATACCCGGGCTGCGCCGGTTCCTGATGTGGCCGCCGATCGCGCGTCCGGGCTACTGGTTCGCGACCGCGTGCGCGTACGTCTGGGGCCGCATCCTGTTCGGCCGTTTCGCGAAGGCGGGCGGCATCCACTACTTCACGAAGCTGCCGACCTGGGCCTATGGACGCGGCGGCACGACGATCGGCGCGATCTACCTGACGACCGACGCGGTGTCGCCGGATGTGCTCGAGCACGAGCTCGTGCACAAGCAGCAGTGGAAGCGCTACGGACTCGCCTTCATCGCGCTCTACGTCGCGGCGGGGTCGCCCGCGCTCACCAACCGCTTCGAGGTCGAGGCGGGGCTGGAGAAGGGCGGCTACGTGCGGCGTCGCGCCCCGCGGCCGCCGCGACCGGATGCCGGGGACGCCGGCGCGGACGGGCGCGCTTAGGAGTTGGTGCGCAGCTGGGCGGCGCGGTCGCCGGAGACCCAGCCGTAGACGCGGTGCTCGCGCTCGAGGTCGACGGGCAGCATCTCGCCGAGCCACGCCTCGACGGCGGCGCGGAGCGACTGCCCGAGGTCGCGGCGCAGCCACGTGACGCAGACGCGGCCGGGCGCGGGCAGCTCGCGGACGGCGGCGGCCGAGTCCACCTCGACGAACACCTGTCCGCGGGCGCGGGCCGGGAGCGTGGCGAGCACCGTCTCGACGATCGGCAGGTCGTCCTCGACGGCCCCGAGGAGGACGAGGTCGCCGGCGGCGGGCTGCCAGGAGATCGTCGCGGGGAGGAGGTCGGAGAGGTACATCGCGCGAACAGTATAGGCACGACCAATGAAGGCTTGCCTAACCTCACTCCCACTGAGCGGGCCGGGGCGGGCGGGGTGCGGGTCGCGCTTCACCAGACCGGCGGATGCCGGCGCTCCCAGTGCAGTCGCCGCTCCAGCTGGGCGCCGACGGCGAGCAACACGTCCTCCCGTCCCGGGCGGCCGATGAGTTGCACGCCCATCGGGATGCCCTCCGCCGTCGCGTGCACGGGCAGCGCGATCGCCGGGAGCCCCGCGACGTTCACCATGCTCGTGTACGGCGTGTAGAGCACCTGCTGGGCGAAGTTCCGCTCGCCGTCCTCGGCGTCGTACCAGCCGATCGGGCGCGGCGTGAGAGCCATCCCGGGGGTGAGGACGACGTCGACGGTGCCGGCGCGCGCGATGAACCGGCGCTCGAATCCGGAGAGCCAGGAGAGCGCCTCGGCGAGCCGTCCCGCGCCGACCCGACGCCCGGTCTCGACGAGCCAGCGGGTGAGCGGCTCGACCAGGTCGAGGTCGGCGTCGTCGAGCGGCAGGGCCGCGGCGCCCGCCTGCCACACGGTGCGGAACGCATCGGCGTAGCCCGGCTCGGGGTCGAACGCGAGCTCCTCGATCCCGTGGCCGACGGCATCCAGCTCCCGGATCGCGACGGCGAGCGCCTCCTCCGCGGCGGGGTCGAGGCGGATGTCGTGCTCGGCCGCCCACGGGGTGTCGCGCGTGACGCCGATCGTGTACCGGCCCTCACCGCGCACGGCGGCGTTGAGGTACGCGCCGCCGTCCCACGCGGGCGGCTCGGTCGCGAACGGCGACGGCGCGGCGAGCGCGTCGAGCAGGAGCGCGGCGTCGGCGACGGTGCGGGCGAGGGGCCCGGCGACGACGAGGCCGGCGAGGCTCCCGGAGAGCGCGGGGACGCGCCCGCGCGAGGGCTTGAGACCGACGAGCCCGGTCGCGGCGGCGGGGATGCGCACCGATCCCCCGCCGTCGCTGCCCGGTGCGAAGGGCAGCAGCCCGGCGGCCACGGCGACGGCGGCCCCGCCGGAGGATCCGCCCGCGCCGAGGCCCGGGTCGTAGGGGTTGCGCGCGACCGGCCCGGCGACGGGCTCCGTGTAGCTGGGGAACCCGAACTCGGGGGCGCTCGTCTTGCCGAGGCTGACGCCGCCCGCCGCGTCGAGGACGCGCGCGAGTTCATCCGAGGTCTCGGGCACGTACGAGGCGCGGGCGCGCGACCCGTAGCGCGTGGGCACGCCGGCCCGGGCGACGAGGTCCTTGTCGGCGAACGGCATCCCCCAGATCGGGAGGGCGTGCGAGAGCTCCGCGACCTCGGCGGCGCGGGCGCGGGCGGCGTCGGCGGTGACGGTGACGAAGGCGCCGAGCCCGGCGTCGAGGCGCTCGATCCGCGCGAGGTAGTGCTCGGCGAGTTCGGCGGGCGTCACTTCGCCGCGGCGGAGCCAGTCCAGTTGCTCGGTCGCGGTGAGGTGGTGCAGCTCGAACACGCGTCGAGCTTGACACATCCGGGCCCGCCTGCTTGGTTAGTTACTCAAGTAATGAACCCACCAAGAGAAGGGAGGCCTCGTGGACGAGAGCAAACCGATCTTCCAGCAGATCGCGGAACGCATCGAGAACGACATCATCTCCGGCGCCCTTCCCGAGGAGACCCAGGTGCCCTCGACGAACGAGTTCGCGGCGTTCCTGCGCATCAACCCGGCGACCGCCGGGAAGGGCGTCGGACTGCTCGTCGACGCCGGGATCCTCTACAAGAAGAGAGGGATCGGGATGTTCGTCGCCGCCGGCGCCCGGGATCGCCTCCTGGCCGAGCGCCGGGACCGCTTCCGCGACCAGTACGTCGCCCCGCTGCTCGCCGAGGCCCACAAGCTCGGCATCACCTCGCGCGACGTCATCGCGCTCATCACCAGCACCCAGAAGGAGTTCGACTCATGACCGGAGTCGTCGAGGTCCGCGACCTCACCAAGCACTACGGCGCCGTGCGTGCCGTCGACGGCGTCTCGTTCCGCCTCGAGGAGGGCCGCATCACCGGCCTCCTCGGTCGCAACGGCGCCGGCAAGACGACGCTCATGTCGCTGCTGACGGCGCAGGAGTTCGCCACGTCGGGGACCATCGAGGTCTTCGGTGCGTCCCCCGTCGAGAACGCCGCGGTGCTCCAGCAGCTCTGCTTCATCAAGGAGAGCCAGAAGTACCCCGACGACTTCAAGGTGAAGCACGTCCTGCGCGCCGCCCCCTGGTTCTTCCCGAACTGGGACCAGGGATTCGCCGACCAGCTCATCGCGGAGTTCCGCCTCCCGATGGAGGGCCGGATGAAGAAGATCTCGCGCGGCCAGTTCTCGGCCGTCGGCGTCGTCGTCGGGCTCGCATCCCGCGCGCCGCTCACCTTCTTCGACGAGCCGTACCTGGGCCTGGATGCCGTGGCGCGCCAGCTCTTCTACGACCGCCTCCTGCAGGACTACGCCGAGCACCCCCGCACGGTCGTACTCTCCACCCACCTGATCGACGAGGTGAGCGACCTGCTCGAGCACGTGCTGCTCATCGACGACGGGAAGCTGCTCGTCGACGCCCCGGCGGAGGAGCTGCGCGGCTCGGCGACGACCCTCGTCGGCGGCCGCGAGGCGGTCGACCGCTTCGTCGGCTCCCGCGAGGTGCTGCACCGCGACGGCCTCGGCGGGCTCGCGTCCGTCACCGTCGCCGGCCTCGACGACGCCGACCGCGCCGCCGCGAAGGCCGCCGGACTGGAGCTGGGCCAGGTCTCCCTCCAGCAGCTCGTGGTGCGCATGACCACGGGATCCACCACCGACTTCACCGAGGAGAACCGATGACCGCCCTCACCCCCGCCGCCCGGCCGATCGGCCGCCGCCTGTGGAACGTCATGCGGCTGCACGCCGCCAACCCGTTCACGCTGTTCGTGACGCCGCTGCTCGTCCTGGCCTCGATCTTCGCGATCAACTGGATGATCTGGTGGATGGTGCGCTCCGGCTCGCCGACCGACGCGCAGAGCATCGACGACGTCTCGACCGGCTTCCAGTTCAGCGGCGCGAGCCTGTGGATCTTCTTCTACATGATGGTCGTCGCGATCATGGCGATGAACCTGTCGTTCTCGTTCGCGCTCGGCTTCGGCTCCACGCGCCGGGACTTCCTGCTCGGCACGGGGCTCACGTTCCTCGCCCTGTCGGCGGGCTACGCCCTCGTCTACATCCTGCTCGCGCTCCTCGAGCAGGCGACCGGCGGCTGGGGTCTGGGCGGCGCCATGTTCAACAGCTTCTACTTCGGGCTCGACCTGCCCTGGTGGCAGCGGCTGTTCAACGTGTTCGCGCTGTTCGCCTTCTTCTTCGGGCTCGGCAGCACCTTCGGGGCGATGTACGTGCGCTGGAGGGCCCGGGGGCTGACGCTCTTCTTCATCGTGTCCGCCCTCGTGCTGGTGGGCGCCCTGGCGCTCATCACCCTCAGCGAGTCCTGGCCCGCGGTCGCCGCGTTCTTCGTCGCGCTCGGCTTCACCGGGACCTACGCCCTCGGCCTCGGGATCGGTGTCGTCGCGGGGGTCGCCGCCTACGGCATCCTCCGCAAGGCCACTCCCCGCTCCTGAGCGGGATCCGGATGCTAGATTCCGGTACACCAGGGAGGGAGTGCGGATGAGGCGACGCACCGGACTCGGCTTCACGCTCGCGGGGGCGGGGCTCGTCGCCGCCCTCGTGGGCTGCGCCCCGGCCGCGAGCGAGGAGCCGGCCCCGACCGACTCGGGCGCCCCTGTCGCGACTCCGACTCCGACGACCGACGCCCCGGTCGTGCCGGTGTTCCGCCAGCCGGCCCGCTGCGCCGACCTGCTCGGCGCGGCGACGACGGCCCGCTTCGCCGCGGAGGGGCGCGACCTGCTGGGCGGCCCGGGCGGCGTCTACGGCGGCGAGTACTTCGCCGAGGACACCTTCGAGGAATCGCTCGGCGGGATCACGTGCGTGTGGGGCGACGAGGACGACCTGGCGAGCACCGTCGTCATCTCGGTCACCCCGGTCTCGATCGCGACCCGGTCGACCATCGTCGGCGACCTGCTCGGCCGCGGGCTCATCGAGTCCGAGATCGAGGGGGCGCTGACCTACTCGCAGATCGGCGACGAGGTGGCCGCCCAGGCGCAGTTCAGCGTCCTCCGCGAGGACTCCTGGGTGTCGGTGCTCCAGGCGATCGGCGGCGAGGACCGCTTCCAGGAGGCGACGGAGCTCGTCGACGAGGTGACCGAGCGGATCTACGTCGCGGAGTGATCCGCGCCGGGCTCCCCGTCAGCGCCCTCGCCGAGTTCCTCGAACACGGTGATCTGCATCCCGCCCGGCGCCTCGAACCTCGCGTTGAGCGAGTTCCACGGCGTGCGGGTCGGCGGGGCGACCTGCTCTGCTCTCCCGGCGGCGAGGCGCCGGGTCGCGGCCTCGGCATCCGGCACCTCGAACGCGACGCGCACCGTCGCCGGATAGGGGTGCGCGACCGGCCGTCCCACCTCGACGCGGTCGATGTAGTCGACCTGCGCGGGGTTGGCGAGCTCGAGCGTCGCCGTCGGCACCTCCAGGATGACGACCCGCGCCCCGCCGTCGGCGGAGTACGCCTCCAGCTCCCGGAGCCCGAGCACGTCGCGGTAGAAGGCCAGCGCGGCGTCGAGGTCCTCGGTCTCGAGGACGAGCCGCAGCTGCCGCACCGGCTCGGTCACTTGAGCGACTTCTGCAGCAGGTAGGTGCCGAGCCAGCGGCCGAACTTGTGGCCGACCTTGCCCATGTGGCCGATCTCCTTGAAGCCGAACCGCTCGTGCAGCTTGAGGGAGCCTTCCGCGCCCTTGTCGGCGATGACGGCGATGATCTCCTTCACCCCGGCGGCTTTGGCGCGCGGCAGGAGTTCCGTCATGAGCGCCGTGCCGAGCCCCTTCCCGGTCGACGCCGGGCCGAGGTAGATCGAGTTCTCGACCGTGAAGCGGTAGGCGGCCTTGCTCTTCCACGGCGCGACGTAGGCGTAGCCGAGGATCGTCTTGCCCGGGCTCTCGGCGACGAGCCACGGGTAGCCGAGCGCGGCGACGTCGGCGAACTTCTTGCGCATCTCCTTGAGGGTGAGCGCGTCCTCGTCGAAGGTGACGGTCGAGTTGAGCACGTAGTGGTTGTAGATCTCGAGCATGTCCGGGATGTCGCGCTCGGTCGCATCCCGCAGCTCGAACGCGAACGGCGCCTCCCTCTTCGGTGCAGGACGGAGGTGACGCGGCAGCCGCCGCCGCGGGTTGTACTCCTCTTCCAGCACGCGCCCGAGCTTACGTCGGCAGTCTCCAGTCGACACCCGCCGCGCCCGCCGACTCCAGGAGCGCGTTGGCCCGGCTGAACGGCTTCGAGCCGAAGAACCCGGCGGAGGCCGACAGCGGACTGGGGTGGGCGGACGCGATCACCGGGGTGTCGCCGAGCATCGGGCGCAGCGTCCCGGCATCCCGTCCCCAGAGGATCGCGACGAGCGGGGTGCCGCGGTTCACCAGCGCGCGGATGGCGGCCTCGGTGACCTCCTCCCAGCCCTTGCCGCGGTGCGAGCCCGACGCACCCGCCTGCACGGTGAGCACGCGGTTGAGCAGCAGCACGCCCTGGTCGGCCCACGCCGACAGGTCCCCGTGCGGTGCGGGCGGGATGCCGAGGTCGTCCTGCAGTTCCTTGTAGATGTTCGCGAGGCTGCGCGGGATCGGGCGCACGTCGCGCTCGACGGCGAAGGAGAGTCCGATCGGATGCCCGGGCGTCGGGTACGGATCCTGGCCGACGATGAGCACCTTGACGGCGTCGAACGGCTGGGTGAACGCGCGCAGCACGTTCGGCCCGGCGGGCAGATACCGCCGGCCCGCGGCGACCTCCGCGCGGAGGAACTCCCCCATCGCGGCGACGCGCGGGGCGACGGGTTCGAGCGCGGCGGCCCATCCCGGGTCGACGAGCTCGGAGAGCGGGCGCGGCCCGGTCACACGCCCTCGGGGTAGGCGACGGGGCCCTCGCTCGACCAGGGGAACATGATCCACTTGTCGGTGCTGCGCCACACGTAGGTCGGCTCGATGATGGTGCGCGGCTTGCGGTAGAGGCAGACGCTGCGCACCTCGCTGCCGCCGCGCTCGAGCAGCTGGACGACGAGCTTGAGCGTACGGCCCGAGTCGGCGACGTCGTCGACGAGCAGGATGCTCTTGCCCGCGAGCGACTCCTGGTCGAGGGTCGGCGGCAGCACCACGGGCGCGTCGAGCGTCTCCTCGACATCGGTGTAGAACTCGACGTTGAGGCTGCCGAGCATCTTCACGCCGAGCGCGTAGCCGAGGGCGCCGGAGAGGGTCAGGCCGCCGCGCGCGATCCCGACGATCGCGTCGGGACGGAATCCGTCCTCCGCGATGCGGGTCGCCAGCTCACGGGCCGCCTGGCCGAAGAGTTCATAGGTCAGGATCTCGCGTTCGTCGGCCACCCTCCGAGCCTAACCGGGCGCGGAGCGCCGCTAGGCTCGCGACCATGAGCACCACGGGCGGGACGTCGAGGTCCCTCGCGCAGATCACCATCGGCCTTGTCGGCTTCCTCTTCTTCCTCGAACTCACGAGCGGCGTCCTCCAGGGCTACTACGTCCCCCTGGTCGACCACCTGGTGCGGTACCTCGGCATCACGCACGCCGACTTCAACTGGTTCGAGGCGGGGCAGCTGCTGCTCTCGGCGCTCAGCGTTCCCGTGCTCGCCAAGCTCGGCGACCTCATCGGCCACAAGCGCGTCCTGCTCATCTCGACGGTGCTCACCGGCGTCGCGACGTGGGCGCTCGTCTTCACGGGCGACTTCTGGAGCTACCTCGTCGCGTGGACCTTCCAGGGCTTCTACTCGGTCTGGCTGCCGCTCGAGGTCGCGCTCATCTTCGACCGCGGGCGCCGCTCGAATACGGGCGTCTCGACGACGCGCCGCGTCGCCGGCCTGCTCGTCGTCGCCCTCGAGATCGGCGCGATCGCCGGCGCCCTCGGCGGCAGCCAGATCTTCAAGGCGACCGGCCAGGACGTGCAGCTGACCCTCGTGGCGCCCGCCGTCATGGTGACGCTCGCCTTCTTCGCGATCCTCTGGGGCGTGCCCGAGTCGGAGCGCTCGACCGAGAAGCGCAGCCTCGACGTGCGCGGCTTCGGCTTCCTCGCGATCTCGCTCCTGCTCGTCATGTCGGGCCTCACCTTCCTGCGACTCAACGGCCCCGGCACGTGGTGGGTGTGGGCGATCCTCGCGGTCGGCCTGCTCTCGCTCATCCCGTTCGGCCGGCTCATGCTGCGCACCGAGGACCCGGCGATCGACATGCGCGTTCTCGGCCGCCCGACGATGTGGCCGGTGCAGGTCACCGCGGGCCTGTTCGGCATCAGCGTGCTCGGCGCGCAGTTCCCGCTCGCCGCGTTCGCCGCGACCGACCCTGCCGTCACGAGCACGGGCGACGGCGACCCGGGCTACGGACTCGGGCTCGAGGACACCTCGATCGTCATCGGCATCTACCTGCTGTCGCTCGTCATCGGCGCGATCGTGTTCTCCGCGGTGTCGCGGAGGATGCAGCCCCGGCGGGTGCTCATCATCGCGTCGGCGCTCGTCGCCGTCGGCTACTTCGCGCTCATCCCGTTCCACGCCGACGTCGTGCAGGTGCTCGCCTGCATCATCGTCGCGGGCGCCGGATCCGGTGCGCTCGTCGCGGCGCTCCCCGCGGCCGCCGCGGCCGCCGCTCCCCCGGGACGCACCGGCATCGCGGCGGGGCTCACCAACACGACGAAGACCCTCGGCGGCGCGTTCGCGTCGGCCGTCTTCGCGGTCGCCCTGCACACGGGAGCGGTCGAGGGCGCGGTCGAGTCGAGCCTGACCGGCTACTACATCGTCTGGGCGGTGTGCGGCGGCGGCGCGCTCGTCGCGACCCTGCTGCTGTTCTTCGTGCCGAAGGTCGCGTTCGCGGATGCCGACCCCGAGTTCTCGGAGGTCAGTCCTTCGGCCTGAGCGGCGCGCGCACGACCTTGTGCTGGGCGGCCTGCGCGACGGGCTTGATGGTCACGAGGTCGAGGTTGACGTGGCCCGGCAGGTCGAGCATCTGCCCGATCGCCGCGGCGACGTCCTCGGCGCTCAGCGGGCGGTCGACGTCGGCGTAGACCGCGTCGGCGCGCGCCTGGTCGCCGCCGAAGCGCTTGACCGAGAACTCGTCGGTCTTCACCATGCCCGGGGCGATCTCGAGCACGCGGATCGGCTCGCCCGCGAGCTCCAGGCGCAGCACCGCCATGAGCATGTGCGCCCCCGCCTTCGCCGCGTTGTACCCGCCGCCGCCCTCGTAGGGGACGGTCGCCGCGGTCGAGGTGACGGTGAGGATGTCGGCGCCGCCGGCATCCCGGGCCCCGTCGCGGAGGACGGGCAGCAGCGCGCTCACGAGGTTCTTCACGGCGATCACGTTGATCTCGAACATCCGGCGCCAGTCGTCGGGGTCGCCGGCTTCGACGGAGTCCATGCCGAACGCGCCCCCGGCGTTGTTGACGAGGGCGTGCAGCGGGCCGAGCGCCGCGACCTCGTCGCGCACGCGGGCGACGTCGGCGGCGTCGGTGAGGTCGGCGGCGAGGGGGCGGATGCCGGGGTGCTCCGCGGCGAGCGCCGCGAGCCGGTCGGTCCGCCGCGCGACCGCGACGACCTCCCAGCCACGCCCCGCGAGCAGCCGCGCCGTCGCCGCCCCGATGCCCGAACTCGCCCCCGTCACGACCACGCGCTTGACCATGACTCCACCGTACGGCCCCGATGCGGGCCGCCGTTCAGGCCCAGACCCTAGGCTGTGCGCCGTGAAGGGCGGCCGCCGCATCCCGTTCTGGGACAACGCGCGATTCGCGAGCGTGGTGCTCGTCGTGATGGGTCACGCCATCCAGCGGCAGACGCTCGACTCCGACAACGCGTACACGCTCTACCTGTTCGTCTACGCGTTCCACATGCCCGCGTTCGCGATCATCAGCGGGTACTTCTCGAAGGCGACGCTGCCCGGCGCCCGCCAGATGCGGCGGGTCATCACCGACCTCCTCCTGCCCTACCTGATCTTCGAGACCATCTGGAGCCTCGTGAAGTGGCTCGTCGAGGGCCGCACCTCGTTCAACCCGACCGAGCCGTCGTGGACGCTGTGGTTCCTGCTCGCCCTCGCGATCTTCCGCGTCGTGCTGCCCTACCTCGCCCAGTTGCGGCTCCCCCTCGTCGCGGCGGTCGTCGCGAGCGTCGGCGTCGGCTACCTCGCCAACGTCGACTCGACGTTCTCGCTGTCGCGCGCGATCGGCATCCTGCCGTTCTTCGTGCTCGGCTGGCGGCTGCGCAACGGCGGGCTCGTCGAGCGCTGGACCGGGCTCGGGGCGGGCGTCTGGGTGGTGCGCGCGCTCGCGGTCGGCGTGCTCGGCGCGTGGCTCGCGGTCGTCGCCGCGAACATCCGCGAGTTCCGCGCGTTCGACCTGCACCACTGGTTCTTCTACGACGACTCCTACCCGGCGCTCGGCGAGCCGGTGTGGTGGGCGGGGCTGCTGCGATTCGGGCTCATCCTGCTCGCGGTGCTGCTGAGCGCCGCGTTCTTCGCACTCATCCCCCGCCGCGAGACGTTCTTCAGCGCGTTCGGCCAGGCGACGATGTACGTCTACCTGCTGCACTCGTTCGTGCTCTACCCGATCCGCGAATCGGGGGTGCTACGCGACGACCACGCCTCGGCGACCTGGCTGCTCACGATGGTGTTCGCCTCGGCGGCGATCGCCGTCGCGCTCTCCAGCCCGCTCGTGAAACGGGTGTTCCGGCCGCTCATCGAACCGAAGCCGCGGTGGCTGTTCCGCGAGCGGGAGGCCGGGGACACCGGGCGCATCGACGTGGTGAAAACGGGGGCCGACAGGTCCGATCCGCCGAAAAGGCGGGCGATTTCGACGGAATCCGCACCCGAATCGTTGCCCGACTGACGGATTCTCGGTTGAATGACCTCGCGGGGCACCGTCGCCCCGCGACGGAAGGATGCCGATGAGCCGACCGCCCGCAGCACGCCAGGACCCCACACCGACGAGCACCACCGCCGCCGAGACCGGCGCCGTCTCGCTCGTCGATGTCACGAAGCGCTATGGCGAGCACACGGCGGTCGACGCGCTCAGCCTCGACATCGAGGCCGGCGAGTTCCTCACCCTGCTCGGCCCCTCCGGCTGCGGCAAGACGACGACCCTGCGGATGATCGCGGGCTTCGAGCAGCCCGACTCCGGCGACATCCGCATCTCCGGCGCGAGCGTCATCGGCACCCCGGCCTACCGCCGCGACGTCAACACCGTCTTCCAGGCGTACGCGCTCTTCCCGCACCTCACCGTCGCCGAGAACGTCGCGTACGGGCTCCAGCAGAAGCGCGTGCCGCGCGCCGAGGTGCGCGACCGCGTCGCCGCCGCGCTCGACATGGCCCGGATGCGCTCCTTCGCCGACCGCAAGCCGACGATGCTCTCCGGCGGCCAGCAGCAGCGCGTCGCCCTCGCCCGGGCCCTCGTCAACCGCCCCTCGGTGCTCCTGCTCGACGAGCCGCTCGGCGCGCTCGACCGGCAGCTGCGCGAGGAGATGCAGCTGGAGTTGAAGCTCCTGCAGTCCGAGCTCGGCATCACCTTCGTCTTCGTCACCCACGACCAGGACGAGGCGCTGTCGATGAGCGACCGGATCGCCGTCATGCGCGACGGGCGCATCGAACAGCTCGACGACGCCGCGACCGTCTACGCCCAGCCGGCCTCCGCCTACGTCGCCGGCTTCGTCGGCCAGCAGAACTTCCTCGACGGCACGGCCGCCGCCGACGGGCGCAGCGTCCGCACGGCGCACGCGCTCGTCGAACCCAGCCCGGGCGGCGCGACCTTCGCCGACGGGGCGCGCGTCCGAGTCGCCATCCGGCCCGAGTCGATCCAGCTCTCCGCCGACGCCCCCGCGGGCGACGCGAACCGCGCGCGCGGCCAGGTGCGCAGCGTCTCCCACCTCGGCGAGATGCTCCAGTACCTCGTCCAGCTCGACGACGAGACCTCGCTCCTCGTCCGCCGCCCCACCCCGGAGGCGCCGTCCGTCCAGCCGGGCGACGCCGTGTGGGCGAGCTGGACGCCCGCGAGCCTCCACGTCTACCCCGCCGACGCCCCGCTGCCCGAGCCCACCGACCCCGTCTCCTGACCCCACCCGAGAGGACCCCACGATGACCCCGAAGCGCGCACTCCGCATCCTCGCCGCCGAAGACATGGCGCCCAAGGTCCGCCGCGAACTCTCCCGCCGCGGCTTCCTCGCCGCCGGCGCGGGCGGTGCCGTCGCCGCGTTCCTCGCCGCGTGCGGCAGCCCGAACGGCACTCCCGCCGTGCAGGCGACCGGCGGCGCCCTCGAGGACACGCTCTCGATCTACACCTGGGGCGACTACGACTCGCCCGACGCGCTCGAGGCGTTCACCTCCGACTTCGGCCCGCGCATCGTGCTCGACTCGTACGGCTCGAACGAGGAGATGATCGCCAAGCTCGTCGCCGCGAAGGGCACGTCGGGCTACGACATCATCGTGCCGACCGGCGTCTTCATCCCGCAGCTCATCGAGAACGGGCTGCTGCTGAAGCTCAACAAGTCGCTCATCCCCAACCTCGAGCACGTCGACCCGGCGTACCTCGGCCGGGTGTGGGACCCGAACAACGACTACTCGATCGTGAAGGCGTGGGGCACGACCGGCTTCGTCTACGACAAGACGGTGATCACGCGCGAGCTGAAGACCTGGAACGACTTCCTCGACGCCGCCAAGAACGAGGCGAGCGGCTCGACGAGCGTCCTCGACGACCCGGTGGAGATCACCGGCATCTACTACTGGGCCAACGGCATCGACTGGGACACCACCGACCCCGCCCACATCGACGCGGCCGAGAAGTTCCTGCTCGAGGAGCTCGCGCCGCACATCTCGGCCTTCGACTCCTACCCGGGCGGTGCGGCCATCCCGCAGGCGACCAACGCGCTCATGCAGGCGTGGAACGGCGACGCGCGACTCGGGATCATGGAGTCGCCGGACCCCGACCGCTGGCAGTGGGTGCTCGGCTCGCCGGCCACCGAGCTGTGGATGGACAACTGGGCGGTGCTCTCGTCGGCGCCGCACCCGGAGGCGGCGCACGCCTTCCTCGACTTCATCCTCGACCCCGACTGGGCCGTCGACCAGATCGACTACATCGGCTACCACACGGGCGCGAAGAACGTCGAGGAGATGTGCCGCGAGGCGGGCCTGGAGATGCTCGACATGGTGTTCTTCACCCCCGAGCAGCTGGCGACCATGCAGGACGGCGAGATCAACGAGGCGCAGGAGCGCAACGTCGAGATCTGGAACAAGCTGAAGGCCGCCGCGGGTGCGTAGACGCCTCACCGGCGTCGCCCTCGCGCTGCCCGCGTGGGCGTGGCTGCTGCTGTTCTTCGTCACCCCCGTCGCGGTGGTGTTCTACTACAGCTTCGGCTACAAACCAGGGCTGTTCGGCACGCACGCGACCGACGTCCTGTCGCTCGACCGCTACGCCGAGGTGCTCACCCCGACGTTCTTCGCGACGTTCCAGGCGACCCTGGGCATCGCCCTCTCGGGCACGGCGCTGTGCCTGCTCATCGGGCTGCCCGTGGCGTACTGGATGGCGGTCAAGGCCCCGCCGTCGTGGCGCGGCATCCTGCTCGCCCTCGTGCTCGTGCCGTACTGGACGAACTTCCTCGTCCGCACGATCGGCTGGCAGGTGATCCTCGCCCCGGAGGGCTGGGCGTCGCAGGCGGCGCAGGCGATCGGGCTGCCGGCGTTCGACATCCTCTACACCCGCGCCGCCGTGCTGCTCGGCGTCGTCTACAACTACCTGCCGCTCATGATCGTGCCGCTCTACGTCGCGTTCGACCGCGTCGGCGCTCCCCTGCGCGAGGCGTCGCGCGACCTCGGGGCGAACCGCTGGCGCACCTTCACGCGCGTGACGCTCCCGCTCGCGAGCCCGGGCATCCTCGTCGGGGTGCTGCTGGTCTACATCCCGCTCATGGGCGACTACATCACGGCGACGGTGCTCGGCGGCGCGAAGGGCAACATGGTCGGCCAGATGGTCGCGGCGCAGTTCCAGACGGCGCAGAACTGGGCGCTCGGCAGTGCGATGGCGGTCACCCTCATCGTCATCATCGTGCTCTCCGCCGCCGTGATCGGGCTGGCGCTGTGGCTCGTCAACCTGCCGTTCCGGCGCGCGCGACGCGTCATCCTCCCGCCGGTGGAGGCGACGTCATGAGGCGCATCCCGATCCTCGACCGCCTCATGCCGCTGTGGGCGGTGCTCGTCTTCGCCTTCCTGTTCGCGCCGATCATCGTCATCGTCGTCTACTCGTTCAACACCGGGCGTCTGCTGTCGAGCTTCGACACCTTCGGCCTGGAGAGCTTCGGGGCGCTGTTCACCAAGCCCGTCCTCCTGGACGCCGTCATGGTGTCGCTGCGCACGGCGGCCCTCGCGGCGCTGCTCGCGACGCTGCTGGGCACCCTCGCGGGCATCGCGCTCGCCCGGAAGCCCGGCAAGTGGGCCGCGTGGTTCATCGGACTTCTCGTGCTCGTCTCGGTGACGCCCGAGATCGTCGACGCGATCTCGCTCCTGCCGTGGCTCGTCTTCCTCGGCCAGGATGCGGGGCTCTCGATCTTCAACGACGGCACCGTGCGCCTCGTCATCGGCAACTCGTCGTTCTCGGTCGCCGTCGTCACCTACATCGTGCGCGCGCGCCTCGTCGGCCTGCCCGCGAACCTCGAGGAGGCCTCCGCCGACCTCTACGCGACCCCGGCCCGCACGTTCCGCCGGATCACCCTGCCGCTCGCGCTGCCCGCGGTGCTCGCCGGCGCGCTGCTCGCCTTCACGTTCAGCCTCGACAACACCATCGTCGCCTCGTTCGTGCAGGTCTCGGGCTCGACGCCGTGGCCGGTCTACGTGCTGAGCGCGCTGCGCGGAGGCCTGCGGCCGGAGATCGCGGCGGTGTCGACGATCATGCTGCTGCTCACCCTCGCCGCCCTCGCGGTCGTCGCCGTCGTGCTCCGCCGCGCGGGCGACTCCTCGACCGACATCGCCCGCACCATGGCGGGCGGCTGACCCGGAGGTTTGAGATGACCCACGCCGACCTCGTCTTCACCGGCGGGCCCGTCTTCACCGCGACGACCGTGCGCGCGCGCACCGACGCCGTGGCGGTGCGCGACGGCCGCATCGTCGCCCTCGGCGCGGAGGCCCGCGAGCTCGTCGGCCCGGGCACCGAGGTCGTCGACCTCGCGGGGCGGCTGCTCGTGCCCGGATTCCAGGATGCCCACGTGCACCCGGTGTCCGGCGGACTCGAGCTGCTGCGCTGCGACCTCAACCACGGCGGCACGGAGGCCGAGTACCTCGACATCGTCGCCGCCTACGCCGCGGCGCACCCCGACGAAGAATGGATCCTCGGCGGCGGCTGGTCGATGTCGGTCTTCCCCGGCGGCACTCCGACCGCGGAGGCGCTCGACCGCGTCGTGCCGGACCGTCCCGTGTTCCTCCCCAACCGCGACGGGCACGGCGCGTGGGTGAACTCGCGCGCGCTCGAGCGGGCGGGGATCACCCGCGACACCCCCGACCCCGCCGACGGGCGCATCGAACGGGATGCCGACGGCCGCCCCACGGGGACCCTCCACGAGGGCGCGATGAACCTCGTCGTGCGCCTGCTTCCCGAGGTCGGTCCCGACGACATGCTCGCGGCCCTGCTCAAGGGCCAGGAGTACCTGCACTCGTTCGGCGTCACGTCGTGGCAGGACGCGATCATCGGCGCCTACTCCGACCTCCCCGATCCGGGCGACACCTACCTGCGCGCCGACCGCGAGGGGCTGCTCACCGGGCGCGTCGTCGGCGCGCTGTGGTGGGACCGCGAGGCGGGGATCGAGCAGATCGACTCCCTCGTCGAGCGCCGCGAGCGCTACCGCAGCCCCCGCTTCTCGCCGACGAGCGTGAAGATCATGCAGGACGGCGTCGCCGAGAACTTCACCGCCGCGATGCTCGAGAGCTACCACGACGGACACGGACATCCGACCGGCAACTCGGGCATCTCGTTCGTACCCGCCGAGCTGCTCGACGAGGTCGTGCCACGCCTCGACGGGCTCGGCTTCCAGGTGCACTTCCACGCGATCGGCGACCGCGCGGTGCGGGAGTGCTTGGATGCCGTGGAGCGCGCGATCGCCGCGAACGGCCGTCGCGACAACCGGCATCACATCGCCCACATCCAGGTGATCCACCCCGACGACGTGCCGCGCTTCCGCGACCTCGGCGTGGCCGCGAACATGCAGTCGTATTGGGCGACGCTCGAGCCGCAGATGATCGAGCTGACGCTGCCGTTCCTCGGCGAGCAGCGCTCGGCGTGGCAGTACCCGTTCGGCGACCTGCTCCGCGCGGGCGCCGTGCTCGCCGCGGGGAGCGACTGGTCGGTGTCGACGCCCGACCCGCTCGCCGCCATCCACACCGCGGTCAACCGCACCGCGGCGCCGGGGCACGAGGAGGGCGACTTCGAGCCGTTCCTGCCCGACCAGGCGATCGACCTCGGCAGCTCGCTCGTCGCGTACACGGCGGGAAGCGCGTGGGTGAACCACCGCGACCACGACACCGGGACGATCGAGGTCGGCAAGCTCGCCGACGTGGTCGTGCTCGACCGCGACCCGTTCGCCGGGCCGCCCGAGCAGATCGGGGCGACGCGCGTGCTGCAGACCTTCGTCGGCGGGACGAGGGTCTACGCCGCGCCCGACGCCTGAGAGCCGGCGCGTCGGGTCGACCGAGCCCCGGCACAGGCCGGTGTTACGCGCCGTTGCGGTCCGTCTTGGAGTCCCGGGAGCGCAGCGCCTACTGTCGAGCACAAGCCCGAGGAACACAAGGAGCACCATCATGTCGGACTGGAAGTTCGAGACCAAGCAGATCCACGCCGGGGCCGCACCCGACCCCGTCACCAACGCCCGGGCGACCCCCATCTACAAGACGACGTCGTACGTCTTCAACAGCGCCGACCACGCCAAGAACCTCTTCGCGCTCGCCGAGTTCGGCAACATCTACACGCGCATCAACAACCCGACCCAGGCGGTCGTCGAGGAGCGCCTCGCCGCGCTCGAGGGCGGCACCGCCGCGCTCGCCACCGCGTCGGGATCGTCGGCGATCACCTACTCGGTGCTCAACATCGCGGGCGCCGGCGACCACATCGTCTCGTCGTCGTCGATCTACGGCGGCACCTACAACCTGTTCAAGTACACGCTCGCGAAGCTCGGCATCGAGGTCACCTTCGTCGAGAACCAGGATGACGAGGAGGAGTGGAAGGCCGCCATCCGGCCCAACACGAAGCTCTTCTTCGCCGAGAGCATCGGCAACCCGCGCATCAACATCCTCGACATCGAGAAGGTCGCCGAGGTCGCGCACCGCGCCGACATCCCGCTCATCGTCGACAACACGATCGCGACGCCGTACCTGATCCGCCCGTTCGAGTTCGGTGCCGACATCGTCGTGCACTCGGCGACGAAGTTCCTCGGCGGCCACGGCACCGTGATCGCGGGCGTCATCGTCGACGGCGGCCGTTTCCCGTGGTCGCAGCACGTCGACAAGTTCCCGGGCCTCACCGAGCCGGACCCGTCGTACCACGGCGCGTCGTACACCCAGGTGCTCGGCGACGGCATCGCGTACGTCATCAAGGCGCGCGTGCAGCTGCTGCGCGACACCGGTGCCGCGATCTCGCCCGACAGCGCGTTCACCCTCATCCAGGGCATCGAGACGCTGTCGTTGCGCATCGAGCGCCACGTGGAGAACGCCCAGGCGATCGCCGAGTGGCTCGAGGCGCACCCGGACGTCGCGTCGGTCAACTACTCGGGGCTGCCGTCGAGCCCCTGGTACGAGTCGGCGCAGAAGTACGCCCCGCTCGGCGTCGGCGCGGTGCTGTCGTTCGAACTCAAGGGCGGCGTGGATGCGGGTCGCGCGCTCGTCGAGAACGTGAAGCTGTTCAGCCACCTCGCCAACATCGGCGACGTGCGCTCGCTCATCATCCACCCGGCGTCGACCACCCACTCCCAGCTCACCCCGGAGCAGCAGCTCACGACGGGTGTCACGCCGGGCCTCGTGCGTCTCTCGATCGGCATCGAGAACGTCGACGACCTCAAGGCCGACCTCGAGGCGGGCTTCGCCGCCGCGCACAAGGTCACCGCGGCCGCCCAGGCCGGCTGACCCTCGTCTCCCGCGGGGGCGCGCGTAACACGGGCGCTCCCTGCGGGAGAATGGGCGGCGATGGACTGGCAGACCCCCGAGGACGCCGCGCCGTCGGCGTTCGTGACGGAGTCGCTGCGCCGGAAGGTCGCGGGAAAGCCCCCTGCCTCCGGCGCGTGGCGCGAGGGCGACCCCGCGGGCGACCGGAGGTTCGCCCCGATCGGCGATCTCGCCCTCGAACGCGGCGGCGAGATCCCGAACGTCGTGATCGCCTTCGAGACCTGGGGCGAACTCTCCCCCGCGCGCGACAACGCCATCCTCGTGCTCCACGCCCTCACCGGCGACAGCCACGTCATCGGCAACGCGGGGCCGGGGCATCCCACCGCGGGCTGGTGGTCCGGGCTCGTCGGGCCCGGCAAGGTCATCGATACGGACAAGTACTTCGTCGTCGCCCCCAACATGCTCGGCGGATGCCAGGGCAGCACCGGGCCGGCGTCGCTCGCCCCCGACGGGCAGGAGTGGGGTCCGCGTTTCCCCTACGTCACCATCCGCGATCAGGTCGCGGCGCAGGCCCGCTTCGCCGACCACCTCGGCATCGACCGCTGGGCGCTCGTCGTCGGCGGGTCGATGGGCGGGATGCAGGTGCTCGAGTGGGGCATCAGCCATCCCGAGCGGGTCGAGCGCATCGCCGTGCTCGCCGCGCCTCCGGTGTCGAGCGCCGACGAGATCGCGCTCAACTCGGTGCAGAAAGAGGCCATCCGCATCGACCCGGCGTTCCGCGGCGGGGAGTACTACGACGCCGCCGAGGGCGAGGGGCCGCACCGCGGGCTCGCGCTCGCCCGGCGGATGGCGCTGCTCAACTACCGCTCCCCGTCGGAGCTCAACGACAGGTTCGAGCGCTCCTGGCAGTCGGGCATCAGCCCGCTCGGCGGCGGCGGCCGGTTCGCGGTCGAGAGCTACCTCGACTTCCACGGCAACAAATTCACCCGGCGCTTCGACGCCAACAGCTACCTCGTGCTGACGGATGCCATGGACTCCCACGACGTCGGCCGCGACCGCGGGGGCGTCGCGGCCGCCCTCGCGCGCGTGACGGCGACGACGCTCGTGCTCGGCATCGACTCCGACCGCCTGTTCCCCGTCGCGGGGCAGGAGATCATCGCCCGCCACATCCCGGGCAACATCGACGGCGACGTCCCCGTCGTCATCTCGTCGCCGTTCGGACACGACGCGTTCCTCATCGAGGACGCCCTCGTCGCCGCCGAGCTGGCGCGCCTCCTCGCGTCCTGACCAGGCGGAAATGTCCCCCGGGGCCGTCCCCCGGTCGCCCGCGTGGCACCCCCAGTTCGCGTGACACGGTGTGTCACGATGGCCGTCAGGATGGACCTCATCAGCAAGGAGCGCGACCGCCTCCTCCACCGCAGCGCGCGGGTGTACGGCCTGACGTTCACCGTGATCTCCGCGCTGTGCTTCCTCCTCCCCGGCGCCGTGCCCGCCGGGGTGCTGCTCATCGGGGTCCCGCTCTACGTCGTGCTCGCCGGGGCCCAGGTCGCCCTCGGCCTGCGGCGCTCCCTGTGGTGGGTGGCGCTCGCCCTCGGAGCCGGCATCGGCATCCCGGTCACGGTCGGCGTCCTCGTGCCGGTGCCCACCGTCGCGGCCTCCCTCGCGCTGCTCCACCTCGGCGGCGCGGGGCTCGCCTCGGTCGCCCTCGTGCTCACCACCTCCCCCGCGCGCATCGCGGTGCTCGTCGCCGGCGCGGTCGCGACGGTCGGCGCCGTCGTGTTCGCCGAGATGGACTCCCCCGCGCAGGCACTGCGCAGCGCCGGGACCGTGCTCGTCGGCTGGGCCCTCGCCGCCCTCATCGCCGTGTGGATCAGCGCGGGCGTCCCGCAGGTCGCCAAGCGCATCGCGAGCATCGGCCGCGCCCACCGCGCGGAGCGCCAGGCGAGCGAGCTCGAGGCCCAGCGCCGGCAGTCGGCCCGGCTCCTGCACGACACCGTGCTGGCGACCCTCACCCTGCTCGCCCACTCGGGCGTCGGCGTCGCGCCCGACGCGCTGCGCGAGCAGGCCGCGGGCGACGCGAAGCTGCTGCGCCAGCTGCGCCTCGGCAGCGCCCCCGTCCCGGCGGGCGACCCCGAGGGTTCGACCCGCTCGACGTCGCCCGACGAGGCGGTGCTCGGCACGACCCTCGAGTCGGTCAAGCAGCGCTTCGGCCGGATGGGGCTCAAGGTCTCCTGGCACGGCACCGGGCAGGTGCTGCTGCCGAGCAACGTGCTCGACGCGTTCCTGCTCGCCCTCGCCGAGTGCCTGGAGAACGTCCGCCGGCACTCCGGGGTGACCGAGGCGCACGTCACGATCACGGATGACGACACGACGGTGCGCGCCCTCGTCACCGACTCCGGGGTCGGCTTCAACATCGACGACATCGACGAGGCCAAGCTCGGCTTCGCGGAGTCGGTCGTCGGCCGGCTGCGCGAGGTCGGCGGCAACGCCCGCCTGTTCTCCGCCCCCGGATCCGGCACGACGGTCGCGCTGGAGGTGCCGCGCGGATGAGCGACAAGATCGCGTTCTCGCAGCCGGAGGAGAACACCCTCGGGGTCATCGTCGGCAACGCCCGCCGCGCCGTGCAGTCGACGGCCCGGCGCCTCGGCCGCGCCGCGAGCGCCCACCGGGCGAGCCTCGGCACGGCGTTCCTCGGCCTCGGCGCGGCGATCGTCGTGGGCCTCCGCGCCGTCTACGGCGTCATCTGGTTCGTTGCGCAGTGGACCGAGTACCCCGAGCCGCTCGCCGCCCTCGCGGCGTGGATCGTGCTCGCCGCCGTGCTCATCGGCGCGATCGTCATGTCGCGCGTCGCGGGCGACCGGCTCCCCGACTGGATGTTCGGCCTCTTCCTCGCCGGGCTGGCGATCGCGTTCTGCCTCGACGTCATCGCGATCTGGCCGTTCGGCGACATCGGCGGCCACGCGACCGCCGCGACCGCCGCCGGGATGGCCCTCCTCGCGCTCGTCGCGCTGCGCGGGTCGGTCGAGATCCTCGCCGCCGTCGGCGTCTACACGGTCGCGATCTGCGCCGTCGTGTTCTTCGCCGCCTCCCCCGAGTCGTTCGCCGACGCGACCTGGCTCGCGACCCAGATCACCGCGATCGCCGGCGCCGTGCTGCCGCCCGTCATCGGCGTCGTCGTCGTCGAGGGCTTCCGGCGGATGGTGCAGGTCGAGCTCGACCGGGTGCTCGTGCAGAGCACCGTGTCGGCTCCGCGCTTCGCGGTCGGGATGCTCGCCTCCGAGGAACTGGCGCGCCTCGACCTCGCCGCCGAGGAGCTGCTGGATGCCGTCGCGACGAGGAAGACGAACCTCCCGTTGACGCCGAAGAACGCCTCCGTCGCCGCCCAGCTCGCGACCGAGCTGCGCCTGCACCTCATCGAGGGCCGGCGCGAGACCTGGCTCTACCACGCGGTCAGCGAGTCGGAGCTGCTCGGCAAGTCGGTGACCCTCTCCGACAAGTCGAGCCTCGCCGGGCTCCTCGACCCGACCCAGCGCGACGGGCTGCTCTCCGCCGCGTGGCTCCTCGTCGCCGACGTGCCCACGACGGGCGCCCGCCCGCGCCGCGGCGTCGCGCGCACGGTGCACCTGCAGATCGGCCCGGTCAACCCCGCGACCGACGGGGTGCCCGACCACAAGATCGCCGTGCCCATCACCATCACGACGACCGGTATCCCCCGCAACCGCGTCGACTCGGGTGTCTGGGACGCCATCGGCCGGATCGGAAGGTACTCTGACTCGACTCAGGATGCCAGCCTGCGGGTCGATATCGAATGCATCGTCGACAACCCTGCTGACCAGTGACCCCTGACGGAAGGAACACCGTGGCCACCCCCATCCGCGTCGCCCTCGTCGACGACCACCGCATGATCCTCGGTGCGCTGTCGGAGTGGATCCGCAGCGCCGCCGACGACATCGAGGTCGTCGGCGCCGTCCCCACCTGGCCCGAGCTGCTCACGCATCCCGGCTTCCCCGTCGACGTCGTGCTGCTCGACCTCGACCTCAAGGACAACCTCCCGGTCGCCCTCAAGATCTCGACGCTCAAGACGACGGGCGTGCGCACCGTGCTGATGAGCACCTACTCCGAACCGAACGTCGTGCGTGAGGCGCTCGGCGCGGGCGCGCTCGGCTACCTGGTGAAGAGCGAGCCGGTCGACATGATCGTCGAGGCGATCCGCGCGGCGGCCAAGGGCGAGAGCTACATCTCGGCCGAACTCGACCTCGCGATCAACGCCTCCGACGTCGGCGGCGCCCCCAAGCTCTCCGCGCAGGAGCGCCGTGTCATGGCGCTCTACGGCGGCGGCGAGCCGGTCAAGGCGGTCGCCTACCAGCTCGGCATCTCCGAGGAGACGGCGAAGAGCTACCTCAAGCGGATCCGCGAGAAGTACCGCGTCGCGGGCATCGACGTCGGCACCAAGGTGGCGCTGCGGAAGCGCGCCATCCAGGACGGCATCCTCATCCAGGACGGGCCGACCGGGTCGTTCTGACCCGGTTCCCGGCTCACCCGGCGTCGGCCGCCCGCCGCGCGCGGGTCGCTTCGCCGTGCGTCACGAGCCCGCCGGCGATCGCCGCGAGGAACCCGGGCAGGCACAGCGCCAGCCCGAGCCAGGTCGGCGCGACGTAGCCCCAGCCCGCGGCGATGACGGCCCCGCCGAGGAACGCCCCGAGGCTGTTGCCGAGGTTGAGGGCCGAGTGGTTGACGGCCGCGGCGAGCGTCTGGCTGTCGCCGGCGACATCCATGAGGCGGGTCTGGATGGCGGGCGAGATCGCCGCCGACGCGGCTCCGACCGCGAACAGGCCGGCGAAGAGCCCCGGCACGGTCGGCGCGGTGAGCGCGAGGAAGAGCAGGGATGCCGCGAGCACGCCGAACAGGATGTAGACGGCGCGCAGCGCTCCCGCGTCGGCGAGTCGGCCGCCGACGAAGTTGCCGACCGTCATCCCGACGCCGAGCATGACGAGCGCGAGCGGCACGAACGCCGCGTCGAGCGCCGTGATCTCGGTGGTCAGCGGCGCGACGTAGGTGTAGACGGCGAAGAAGCCGCCGAAGCCGAGGGTGCCGGTGAGGAGCGCGAACCACACCGCGGGCCGGCCGAACGCGCCGAGCTCGCGGCGCATCGTCGCGCCCGGGTCGCCCGGCTGCCGCGGCACGAGCGCGAGCACGGCGACGACGGTGAGCGCGAAGATCGCGGCGACCGCGAGGTAGGCGACCCGCCAGCCCGCCTGCTGGCCCAGGGAGGTGATCGCGGGCACGCCGACGACGTTGGCGATGGTGAGGCCGGAGAGCACGAGCGCGATCCCCTGCCCGCGCTTGCCCGGACCCATGAGCGACGCCGCGACGAGGGCGGCGATGCCGAAGTAGGCGCCGTGCGGGAGCGCCGCGACGAACCGGGCCAGCACGACGAGCTCGAACGTCGGGGCGACCGCCGAGGCGAGGGTGCCGACGGTGAACGCCGTCGCGAGCGCGACCAGCAGGCCCTTGCGCGGGAAGCGGGCGGCGACGACCGCGATCGTCGGGGCACCGACGACGACGCCCGCGGCGTAGGCGGAGATCATGATCCCGGCGCGCGCGATCGCCTCCTCGGGGCTGCGCGCCACGAGTTCCGGCAGCAGGTCCTGCGCGATCTCCGGCAGCACCCCCATCGCGACGAACTCGGTCGCGCCGATGCCGAAGCCGCCGAGCGCGAGGGCGAGCAGGGCGAGGCGCACGCGCGCGGGGCTCAGGGCCGACGGGGTCGCGACGGCGGGGGCGGCGGTGCTCATGCGGAGGGCCGATCCGTCGCCGCGGGGATCCACGAGATGCCCGCGCTCGGCGTCACGGCGGGCAGGGCCGGCGGCTCGCGCCGGGCGACGTCGACGAGGGCGATGACGGCCCACGCGAAGAGCGCGACGTAGAGCAGGTTGCGGGCGCTCAGCAGCATGACCGCGGACAGGTTCGCGGCGAGCAGGTCGTCGTAGATGAACGGGTAGATGAGCTGGGTGAACGCGGCGATGACGACCGAGAGCACGGCCGGCACGCGGAACGAGCGCCCCTCCCCTGACGCCGCCGTCACGAGCCCGAACACGACGGGCACGGCGAGCCAGGTCACGAACTGCGGCGAGCCGACCTTGTTGAACAGGATGAGCGCGACGGTGAGCGCGAGGGCGAGCGGCGGCAGCAATTCGCCCGGTGTGCGGCCGCGCCGGGCGGCGAGCACGCCGAGCCCGAGCAGCAGCGCGGCGGCGACGGCGAGCAGCGGGGTCGCGAGGGCGGCCGCGGTCGCCACCCCCTCGCCGCGGAGCTGGAAGGTGAGGATGGCGGTGTCGTAGTAGATCGACGCGTGTCCCTTGCCGGCGTGGACGGCATCCCACATCCACGGGGTCGCCATGACGGCCTCGACCTGGAGGCCGCGACCGGTCTGCTGGGTGATGAAGCTCAGCACGTTCGTGCCGGCGCCGAGGGCGAGCGCGACGACGAGCACGACGACGGTCGTCACCGCGGCGCCGATGATGACGCGTGCCCGCGCGCGCACGGCGACGACGGCCGCGGCGACGAGGGCGGCCGGCCACACCTTGATCCACGCGGCGACCGTGAGCAGTACGCCGGCGAGCGCGGGGCGCGTCGCGAGGACGAGCATCCCGAGCATCGCGACCGGCACCGTGATCGCGTCGATGCGCCCCACGGCGACGGGGCCGAGGGCGACGAGGAAGCCGAGCCACCACCACGCGATCGCCGGGCTGCCGAGGCGGCGGCCGCGCACCACGAGCACCACGAAGGCCACCGCGTCGACGACCATGACGAGGCTCAGCCACGTGCTCGCGTAGAGGTCGCCGCCGAACGCGGCCGCCGCGAGCATCGGGAGGATCGCGAGGATCGGGTACACCCAGACGGTGTCGATGCCGACCCAGCCGTGTCCGCCGAAGCCGTAGTCGACGATCCAGTAGCGGTAGACGTTGGTCACGTCGCCGAGCGGCTGCCCGGGGGCGTAGAGGGCGAGCATCCCGAGCCAGAGGTGCGCGAGCACGAAGGCGGCGCCGAGCAGGATGCGGCTGGCGACGAGTCGCCGCACGAGGTCCCCGCTCACCCGGCCAGCCCGCTCACCCGGACATCGTAATCGTCATGAAACGACACGTGCCGACCCGGCCCCGTGCGGCTCGGGCAGAATGAGGGCACAGCATCGCGGCGTTCCCGTCGCCGCGCCCGCACCCGCTCTGGAGGCATCCATGTCCCGTTCCGTCTCGCGCCTCGCGGCCGCCGCCGGCGTCGTCGCCCTCGGCCTCACGCTCGCCGCGTGCACGCCCGCCGCCGAAGGCGACTTCGTCACGCCCGGCAAGCTGACCATCGCGACCGGCGAGCCCGCGTACTACCCCTACGTCATCGACGACGCGCCGGAGACCGGCGAGGGCTTCGAGGCCGCCGTGGCCTACGCCGTCGCCGAGGAGCTCGGCTTCGCCCCCGAGGACGTCGTCTGGGTGCGCACGAGCTTCGACGGCGCGATCCAGCCGGGCCCGAAGGACTTCGACTTCAACCTGCAGCAGTACACGATCACGCCCGAGCGCGCGGCGCAGGTCGACTTCTCGTCGCCCTACTACTCCGCCGACCAGGCCGTGATCACCATCGAGGGCTCGGCCGCCGCGTCGGCCACCTCGATCGCCGACCTCAAGGACCTCCTCATCGGCGCCGCGACCGGCACCACGAGCCTCCTGGCCGTCGAGCAGATCATCGCCCCGAGCGCCGGCGCGCAGGTCTTCAACAGCAACGACGACGCCAAGCTCGCGCTCGAGTCGGGCCAGGTCGACGCGATCGTCGTCGACGTGCCGACCGCGTTCTTCATGACCGGGGTCGAGCTCGACGGCGGCCTCATCATCGGCTCGCTGCCGGAGATCGAGGGCCAGACCGACGAGTGGGGCCTCCTGCTCGCCAAGGACAGCCCGCTGACCGAGCGCGTCACGGCCGCGGTCGACGCGCTGCGCGAGAACGGCACCCTCGAGGCGCTCATCGCGCAGTGGCTCGGCGCCGACCAGGGCGTCCCGGTCCTCCAGTAATCCCCTAGCGTTATCGGGTGAGCATCACCCCCGACGGCCCGCCGCCGAGCGACATCGAGCTCGGTCGGCGGGCCTTCCGTCGCCGCCAGTCGGTGCGCTCCGTGCTCATCGCCATGGCGAGCACCGTCGTCTTCGCGGTCGCCATCTGGCTGTTCGTCGTCAACACCCCCGGCTGGGCCCGGGTGCAGGACTCGTTCTTCGACCCGGAGACGGCCCTCGCGGCCCTCCCGCGCGTGTGGGGCGGGTTCCTCGTCAACCTGCGCATCCTGTTCTTCGCCGTCATCGGCGTCGCGCTCGTCGGCACCCTCATCGCGTTCCTGCGCACCCTGCGCGGCCCCGTCTTCTTCCCGCTGCGCGTGCTCGCCGCCGGCTACACCGACGTCTTCCGCGGCATCCCGCTCATCATCGTCATCTACCTCGTCGGCTTCGGCGTCCCGGGCCTCGTCCAGGTGCGCATCGACACCGTGGTGCTCGGCACGATCGCGCTCGTGCTCACCTACTCGGCGTACGTGTCGGAGGTCATCCGCGCCGGACTCGAGGGCGTGCACCCGTCGCAGCGCCTCGCCGCGCGGGCCCTGGGGCTGTCGCACGCGAAGACGATGCGCCTCATCGTGCTGCCCCAGGCGATCCGCCGCCAGGCCCCCGCGCTCATGAACGACTTCATCGCGATGCAGAAGGATGTCGGCCTCGTCTCGCTGCTCGGCGTCGTCGACGCGATCCGCGGCGCGCAGATCGAGCAGGCCAAGTTCGCCGACTACACGCCGTACATCGTCGCCGCGGTGCTCTTCGTCGCCCTCGCGATCCCGACGATCCGCCTCGCCGACTGGGTGAGCGCGAAGCTGCGCGAGCGCGAGCAGATGGGATCCGTCGTATGAGCGCCGCGCCCGTCGTGCTGCGCGTGCACAACCTGCGCAAGTCGTTCGGCGACATCGCCGTGCTGCGCGGGCTCGACCTCGAGCTGCGCGAGCACGAGGTCGTCGCCCTCATCGGCCCGTCGGGATCCGGCAAGTCGACGCTCCTGCGCTGCATCGACCTGCTCGAGCCGATCGACGACGGCGTCATCGAGCTGCGCGGCGACGACATCTCCGACCCGCGCGTCGACGCCGACGCGACGCGCGCGCGGTTCGGCGTCGTGTTCCAGCACTTCAACCTGTTCCCGCACCTCTCCGTGCTCGACAACGTCACGCTCGCGTCGCGCGTCGTGCACGGCCGCCCGAAGGCCCAGGCCGAGGAGCGCGGGATGGAGCTGCTCGCCCGCATCGGCCTCGCCGAGAAGGCGAAGGAGCATCCCGACCGGCTCTCCGGCGGTCAGCAGCAGCGCGCCGCGATCGTGCGCGCCGTCGCGACCGACCCCGAGGTGCTGCTGCTCGACGAGATCACGAGCGCGCTCGACCCGATGCTCGTCGGCGAGGTGCTCGAACTGGTGCGCGACATCGCCGCCGACGGCACGACGATCCTCATGGCCACGCACGAGATGGCGTTCGCCCGGGATGTCGCCCACCGCGTGCTCTTCCTCGACGGCGGCCAGATCGTCGAGCAGGGTCCGGCGCGCGAACTCTTCGCGAACCCGCGCGAGGCCCGCACCCGCGAGTTCCTCGCCCGCTTCCAGGCCTGAGTCGCGAACCCGGTCAGCGCCAGGCCGACGGGCCGCGGCTGCCCGCCGGGTAGGTGTCGAGCGGCACGGCGTCGCGGCGCCACGCGGCGAGCACCGGCTCGACGATGCGCCAGCACTCCTCGGCGATGTCGCCGCGCACCGAGAGCGTCGGGTCGCCTTCCAGGAGTTCGGCGAGCACCTCGCCGTAGGCGCTCAGTTCGCTCGGCCCGAACTCGGCGTCGAGCGAATCCCACTCCAGGTCGAACGGGTCCTCGCGCCCGTTGGTGACGAGGTCGAGGGAGAGGATCGCGGGACGGATGCCGACGCGCAGCTGCGCCTGACGGCTCGGGCCCTCGAAGCCGGTCGGCAGGTGCGGGACGTCGCGGAACGTGAACACGACCTCCTGGCGGGCCTCGCCGATCGCCTTGCCCGAGCGCAGCAGGAACGGCACGCCCGCCCAGCGCCAGTTGTCGATCGCGACCGTCATCTCGGCGAGGGTCTCGGTCTTGCGCGACGGGTCGACGCCCTCCTCCGTGCTGTAGGCGGGGAGCTTCCGCCGCCCGATCGTGCCGCCCGTGTAGCGGGCGCGGCGGCTCGCGGTGCCGTCCTTCGCCCACGGGCGGGTGGCGCGCAGCACCTGCGCCATCGCGCCGCGGAGATCCTCGGATCCGACGGTCGCGGGCGGCTCCATCGTCGCGAGGGCGAGGATGAGCAGCAGGTGGCTCTGGATCATGTCGACGAGGGCGCCGGCCCGGTCGTAGTAGCCCGCGCGGCTCTCGAGCCCCAGTTCCTCCTCGATGCGGATCTCGACGTGCGCGACGTTCTGCGCCGAGAGCAGGGGCTCGAAGATCCGGTTGGCGAAGCGCATCCCGATGAGGTTGAGGACCGTCGACTTGCCGAGGAAGTGGTCGACCCGGAACACCTGCTCCTCGGGCACGATCATCTGCAGCAGGCGATTGAGGGATCGCGCGGAGGCGAGGTCGGTTCCGAACGGCTTCTCGACGGCGAGCACGATGCCCGCGGGCAGTCTCATCCTCGCGAGCGTCTCGCACGCCATCACGGTGACGGCGGGCGGCAGCGCGAAGTAGAGCGCGGTGCGTCCGGTCGCGGCGTCGAGCACGCGCTGCAGGTCGTCGGGGTCGGTGACGTCGGCGCGCAGGTAGGACGACGACTCCCGCACCTTCTCGGCGAGCTTCGCGTCGGTGCCGGAGAACGCCTTCGCGACCTTCCGCTTCCAGGCGGCATCCGTCATCGACCCGCGGTCGACGCCGAGCAGGCGGATGCCGGTGCCCCGGCTCGAGCCGAGGAGCGACGCGAGCCCCGGCAGCAGCAGTCGCGAGGTGAGGTCTCCCCCGGCTCCGAGGATGACGAGGGTGTCGATGCGCGACGCGGCCACGGATCGAGGCTAGCCCGCCGCCCTCCCGGGCGTCAGGGGGTTGCTCACGGTGCCGCGAGGGCGGCGAGGGCGAGGCGCGCGGCGGTGCCGAATCCGGTCTCCCGCTCGTCGGCGGTGAGGTGCTCCCCGGTCGTGAGGTCGTCGGTGACGGTGACGAGGGCGAGCGTCTCGACGCCCTCCTTCGCCCCGACGGCGTAGAGGCTCGCCGCCTCCATCTCGACCGCGAGGGTGCCGAGCGCGGCGAGCCGCTGCGTCGTCGAGGCGTCGTCGGCGTAGAAGGTGTCGGACGAGAACACGGGTCCGACCTGCACGGGCGCCTCCCCCGCGGCGTCGACGGCGGCGCGCAGTAGACCGAAGGACGGCACGGCGGCGAGCGACACCCCGGGAACCCAGCGCGACGTCATCGCCGAGTCGGTGTGGGCGGCGGACGCCGCGACGACGGTGCCGAGCGCGATGCCCGGGCGGATGCCGCCGGCGGTGCCGACCCGCACGATGCGCCGCACGCCGTAGAACCGCGCCAGTTCGGTCGCGTAGATCGCGATCGACGGCCCGCCCATCCCGGAGGCGAGCACCGACACCGGCATCCCGTCGTGCGTGCCGGTGTAGCCGAGGATGCCGCGCACCTCGGTCACCAGCCGCGCGTCGTCGAACAGCTCCTCGGCGATACGGCGGGCGCGGCGCGGGTCGCCCGGCATGAGCACGTGCGGCGCGAAGTCGCCGGGCTCGGCGGCGATGTGCGGAGTGGCCATACCGCGAGCCTAGGGCGCAGCGGAGATCGCGCGGCGAGCCCGAGCGGGTCAGCCGCGCGCGGCGAGCACCCGGTCCTTCTCCGCCCCCGCGGCCTCGTTCTTCTTCCCCGCGCGCGAGCCGGCGAGCTTGGCGCGGATGTGGTCGCCGACGGTGATCGGCTCCGGGTAGCGGTTCGGGTGCTCGTCGTCGATCATGTGCGGCATCGTCGTGATGAGCGCGTCGATGTCGCCGTCGTGGAAGTAGGCGGCGCTGCGGCGGCGCTCGATCGTGCCGTCGATGACCGGCGGCTTCACGCGGTGGAGGGTCGACATCCAGCGGTCGTTGGTCCAGCGCCCGGTGACGTCGCCGAGGTTGATGAGGAGGGCGTCGTCGGCGGGGCTCACGTCGTTCCACGAGCCGTCCGACCCGAGCACCTGGAGGCCCTTCACCTGGTCGGCCCAGAGCACGGTGACGATGCCGTAGTCGGTGTGCTCCCCCATTCCGATGAGGTCGCCGTCGAGCCGCACGTTGGTGCCCGGCGGCAGGGCGTAGTTGTTCATGCGCAGCACGTCGAGCGAGTGGCCGGTGTAGCCGTCGTAGAAGTCGCTCGGCAGGCCGAGGGCGTCGGCGAAGATGTCGGTCATCGTCTGCGCGACCCGCTTGGCTTCGGCGAAGTACGCCTCGACCTTCTCGCGGAATCCGTCGACCTCGGGCCAGACGTTCTCGGCGTAGTCGTCCTCGGGCAGGTCGACGTTCGGGTAGTCGCTGCGCGCGGCGCCGACGTTGAACGCCTCGAAGAAGTCGTTCATCCGGTTGGCGCTCTCCACGCCCAGGCTGAGGCTCAGCGACTCCGACTTGGGCGGCGAGTAGCCGCGGTTGATCTTCGGCGGGGTCTTGTAGGTCTTCTTGGTCTCGAGGTCGAGGGCGAAGAAGGCATCCATCGCCTCCTTGAGTCCGTCGATGATCGGGTCCGGGATGCCGTGGCCGAGGATCTGCATGAACCCGACGGTGCGGCACGCCTCGTCGATCGCGCGCGCGACGGCGGCGCGGTCCTCCGCGGAGCCGCCCTGGACGTAAGGGGTGATGTCGATGGCGGGGACGTGGAAGGCCATGGGGCGAGGGTATCCGCTCCCCGTTTCGCCGGCGTTACACGAGATGCGAGACGAATCACCCAGTCGTGACACTTCACAGCTGGAGGTGGATCAGCTCACAGGTTTTCGAGGCTCCGTGGGAGTGCACGTGTCGCCGGAGGGCGCGCCCGGGACGGCGCGACCGGCCGGGACGCACGATGCCCGAGTCCCACGGGGGAGGCGGCGCCCGCCACGGTGGATCGGACGGAAGTTGCGGTGGCGGGCGCCTCACCGATCCACGTCGCACGCGATCGCGGGCACCAGGGTCGCCCGGCGATCGAGAGGAAGCGGTGCCCGCCGCGGCGGATCAGGGAATGCGGCGGCGGGCACCTCACCGACCCACGGATCAGAACGCGGGAACGGCTGAGGCCAAGAATGGCATGAGTCCCCGGAGAGTCGTTAATCCGTCCCCCGGGGCGGGGACAACAGACCGGGCTGTCCACCTCGGGCCCGGAATCCGGGCCCGGATGCTTGACTGAGAGCATGACGGACGGACTCGTCGAGGCGGCACTAGACCTCTCGGTCGTGCCCCCGGACGGCTTCGTCGCGGCCCGCACCGCGCGGGCCGCTGAGGCCCCGAAGCCGCTCGCGGCGGAGATCAAGAAGCTGCGCAAGCCGGCGCCCGCGGCGTGGGTGGTGAACCTGCTCGCGCGCGACCGGCGCGCCGAGCTGGAGGACCTGCTCGATCTCGGTGCCGAGCTGCGTCAGGCGCAGCACGACCTCGACCGCGAGGCGATCACGCGGCTCGTCGCCGAGCGCCGCACGCGCGTCCCCGGCCTCGCGCGCGCCGGTGCGTCCCTCGCCGAGGAGGCGGGGCATCCCGTCACGGCCGCCGTCGTGACCGCGGTGGCGAACACGCTCGACGCGGCCCTGGCGGATGCCGGCGCGGCCGACGCGGTGCGCTCCGGGCGGCTCGTGCGCGCGCTCGAGTCGATCGGCTTCGAGCCGGTCGACCTCGCCGAAGCGGTCGCCGTGCCCGAGGCCGGGTCGCGCGCGGCGGAGAAGCGCGCCGCGCCCGAGCGGCCGCGCCCGCGAGCCGTCGACGACGCCGACGCCGAACTGGCCCGGGCGCGGTCGCGCGCGGACGCCGTGCTCGCCCACGCCGAGACGGTCGCCGCCGAGGCGTCCGCCGAGTTCACCGAGGCGGAGGGGCGGCTGCGCGAGGCGCGCGCCGCCCTGGCCGCGGCGCAGCGCGAGGTCGCGGCGCGCGAGTCGGCGCGGGATGCCGCCGAGGCGGCGCTCGAGAAGGCGCGCGACGCGGCCGAGACCGCCCGCCGCAAGCGCCGCGAACTCGGCTAGTCCTGCGGCGACTCCCCCGTCGCCCGGGGCAACCGCAGCCGGAACTCCGTCGCCCCCGGGCGGCTCGACACCGTCACGTCGCCGCCGTGCGCGTGGGCGATCGCCGCGACGATCGCGAGCCCGAGCCCGGTGCTCCCCGCGCGGCGCGAGCGCGAGTCGTCGCCGCGGCTGAACCGCTCGAACAGCACGGGCCGCAGCTCCTCCGGGATGCCGGGGCCGTCATCCGCGACGACGAGCACCGCGGATCCGGGTTCGGTCTCCAGCCGTGCCGTGACGGTCGTGCCCTCCGGGGTGTGGATGCGGGCGTTGGCGAGCAGGTTGCCGACGGCCTGGCGGAGGCGGTCGGCATCCCCGATCACCTCGACGTCGGTGTCGGGGAGCTCGAGATCCCAGGTGTGCCCGGGTCCGGCGACGTGGGCGTCGGAGACCGCCTCGACGAGGAGGGCGCCGAGCGCGACGGATTCGCGTTCGAGGTCGCGGCCGGCGTCGAGGCGGGCGAGCAGCATGAGCTCCTCGACGAGGGTCGACATCCGCCGCGACTCCGACTCGATGCGCTCGAGCGACCGGTCGACGTCGTCGGGCAGCGCCTCACCCCCGCGCCGCCCGAGTTCGGCGTAACCGCGGATCGTCGCGAGCGGGGTGCGCAACTCGTGGGAGGCATCCGCGACGAAGCGGCGCAGCCGCTGCTCGCTCTCGTGCCGCGCGGCGAGAGAGGCCTCCACCTTGCCGAGCAGCCGGTTGAGCGCCGCGCCGACGCGCCCCACCTCGGTCTCGGGCGAGTCGTCGGGCACGCGCTCGGCGAGCACCACCTCCCCCGCCTCGAGCGGGAGCTCGGAGACGCGGGTCGCCGTCTCGACGACGCGCGTGAGCGGGCGCAGGGCGAGCCGCACGACGACGAAGCCGAGCACGCCCGCGAGCAGCAGCGCGCCGAGACTCACCCCGGCGATCGTCGCGATGAGGGATGCCGTCGTCGCATCCGCTTCGGCGAGCGAGAGCCCGTTGAGCACGACGACCTCGCCGATGCGCGTCTGCAGCGGCGTCGCGACGACGCGGTAGGAGCCGAGCGACCCGAGCGCGACGGTGTGCGGCCGGCGGTCGGCGGGAACCTCGGCGAGAACCCGGAACTGCCCGACCGTGAGCTGCCGCGGGTCGCCGTCGACGCCGATGTAGCCGCCGCGCACCGGCTCGCCCTCGAGCGTCACGAGCCCGATCGCGCCGGCGCCCTGGCCGGGCAGGATCTCGACGATCGACCCCGGCTCCTGCCCGTGCCCCTGGCCGACGGCGGCCGACGTGCGCTCCGACGCGGCGAGCAGCAGCCGGTCGAGCCGCGCGACGAGCTGCCCGTGCGACGCGGCGACGGTCACCCCGCCGATCGCCGCGGCGAGCACCGCGACGAGCGCGACGATCCCGACGACGAGTCGCGTGCCGAGCGAACGGCGCGACATCAGCTCGCCGGCCGGATCGAGTAGCCGACGCCGCGCACCGTGTGGATCATCGGCGGGCCGAGGACGTCGATCTTCTTGCGCAGGTAGGAGATGTAGAGCTCGACGACGGAGGCCTTGCCGCCGAAGTCGTAACTCCACACCCGGTCGAGGATCTGCTCGCGGCTCAGCACGCGCCGGGGGTTGCGCATGAGGTAGCGCAGCAGCTCGAACTCGGTCGGCGTGAGTTGGATCGGATGGCCCGCCCGGTCGACCTCGTAGCTCTCCTCGTCGAGGGTGAGGTCGCCGACGCGCAGGATGTGGCCGCCGTCATCCGCCGTCTTGAGGTGCCGCCGCACGAGGCCGCGCAGCCGCGCGACGACTTCCTCGAGGCTGAACGGCTTCGTCACGTAGTCGTCGCCGCCCGCGGTGAGGCCGGCGATGCGGTCCTCCACGGCATCCTTCGCGGTGAGCAGCAGCACGGGGCAGTCGTTGCCCGCCTCGCGCAGCCGGCGCAGCACGCTGAGCCCGTCGAGCCCGGGCATCATCAGGTCGAGCACGACGATGTCGGGCGGGGTCTCGCGCGCGAGCTTGAGCGCGGTCTGCCCGTCGTGGGCGACGCGGGCCTCCCAGCCCTCCATCCGCAGCGCCATGCGCAGCACGTCGGCGAGCATCTCCTCGTCGTCGACGACGAGCGCGCGCACCGGGGAACCGTCGGGTCGCGTGAGGGTCGTCATGCGGCCCATTTCATCGGGGATTCCTATGACCCTGCTGTGGGATCGCTTTCGGGTCGCCGGAGCGCGTGGGGGTCAGGCGACTAATCCGTCGCACATGCCACGGATTACCGCCCCCGACCCCGCGGAATCGACGGATTACTCGCCGTCCACCGCAAAACCGACCCCGAAACCCCGCCGAGACCGCGAGGCGCTCCGTGGTCTGGCCTGAGGGGGCCCTGGGTCAGATCCCCGGGTTCGCGACCGCGGCCCGCAGCTCGGGCAGGGTGAGCGGGAAGCCGAACGCGGCCGTGTGCGCCTGGAACGAGCGCCCCGAGGCGAGCGGCCCCGTCGGCAGCGCCTCGAACCCGAACTCGTCGACGAGGGCCGCGACGGCGGCGACATCCCGCTCATCGTCTCCCGCGATCGCGAGCGCGACGCGACCCGGAGTGCCGGGCGACGTGCCGCGCTCGTCGAGGTCGTGGTAGCCGAGGTGGCTGAACGACTTCACGATGCGCGCACCCGGCAGCAGGTCGGCGACGACCTCGCTCGTGCCGCGCGGATCGTCGGTGAACTCCGGCAGCGGGCCGTCGACCGGCTCCCAGTGGTTGGTCGCGTCGATCACGAGCTTCCCGGCGAGCGCGGCGGCGGGCAGCGTGCGGATCTTGCCGAGCGGCAGAGCCAGGATGACGGCATCCGCCCGCTCGATCACCTCCGGGGTGGTGAGCGGAACCGCTCCCGGCGCGAGCACGTCGACGATGAGGGCGATGCGCTCCGCCGACCCGGACGACGAGATGAGCACCGGATGCCCCGCCGCGAGGGCGAGGCGGGCGAGCACCGTGCCCACCTTGCCGGCGCCGAGGATGCCGATCGTGTGCGGGCTCGCCGCCCGTTCCTGAGTGCCGGACACCCCCCGAGTGTAGGGTCGGCTCATGGCCGACGGCAGGGACGGGGTCGACGCGCGCGTCGCCGTGTACATCGACTTCGACAACGTCGTGATCTCGCGGTACGACCAGTTGCACGGACGCGAGGCGTGGCGCAAAGACGACGCCCGCAACATCGGGAAGGCCGCCGCGAAGCTCCAGGAGGCGCGCGTCGACGTCGGCGCGATCCTCGAATACGCCTCCTCGTACGGCACCATCGCGCTGAGCCGCGCCTACGCCGACTGGTCGGTGCCCGCCAACGCCGCCTATCGCGCACAGCTCGTCGACCGCGCCATCGACCTCACGCAGCTCTTCTCCACCGCGGGCACCAAGAACGGCGCCGACATCCGGCTCGCCGTCGACGTCATCGACGACCTGTTCCGCCTGCCCGACCTCACCCACGTCGTCATCGTCGCGGGCGACTCCGACTACATCCCGCTCGTGCAGCGCTGCAAGCGCCTCGGCCGCACCGTCGTCGGCATCGGCGTCGAAGGATCCACGAGCGGAGCCCTCGTGCGCGCGCTCGACGACTTCACCTCGTACGACGCGCTGCTCTCCGAGGAGGCGGACGCCGACGACGAGGTCGCCGCGACCCCCGACGCCACGACTCCGGATGCCGGCGACTCCGCCACCGACACCCCCGCGCCGGTGCGGATCGGGCCGACCGCGGCATCCCGGCTCCTCGTGCGCTCGCTCGACCTCGCCAAGGGCGCCGACGAGTGGCTGCCCGCGGGCGCCGTGAAGAACCAGATGAAGCGGCTCAACCCGTCGTTCCGCGAGAAGGATCTCGGGTTCTCGACGTTCATGGACTTCGTGCGCTCGCGCGAAGGGCTCGTCGAGATCCGCGAAGAAGGTCAGGAGCGTCACCTGCGCCTGCGTCCCGCGAAGCCGCCGAAGGGTGCGAAGCCGAAGAAGGACACCAAGGGCGTCACGGAGGGCTGACGCCCTTCATAGGCGGCGCATACCGTTCCCCTGCGGTCCGCCGAGAACCGGCGCTTAGCGTCGGCGGCATGTTCGCGACCTATCTCCGCCGAGAACTCGGCAACCGCACCCGTCAGACCGTCATCGTCGCCCTCGGGATGGCCCTCGCGATCGGACTCGTGATCGTCGTGAGCGCCATTTCGGCGGGCGTCAAGAACGCTCAGGCGCAGGTACTCGAGTCGATCTACGGCGTCGGTACCGACATCACGGTGAGCTACCCGCCGACCGCTCCCGGCGGTGGCGCGCCGCAGTTCCAGTTCGAATCCGGCGCGGGCTCGACCGACGAGGATGCCGGCACGACGACGATCGCGCAGACGCGACTGACGACCGGCTTCGGCACGGCGACGTTCGCCGCTTCGACCGCCGACACGATCGCGGCCATCGACGGCGTCGCGGCGACCACCGCGACCCTGTCGCTGCAGAACACCTCGTTCCGCGGCGAGATGCCCGACTTCACCCAGTTCCAGCCCGGCGGCCCGATGGGTCAGCCCGCGGCGCCGCCGACGAGCGGCGGGTCCGACGGCGAAGGCGGCAGCGCGTTCGACGTCGACAGCTTCGGCGTCGAGGGGATCGACGTCGACGCCAACTCGGTCGGTCCGCTCACCGCGGTCGAGGTGACGTCGGGCCGGGCCCTCGCGGCCGCCGACGCGGGCACCGCCGTCGTCGTGCTCGACGCCTCCTACGCGGCGAGCGCCGAGCTCGCCGTCGGCGACACCCTCGAGATCGCCGGCGAGGACTTCGAGGTCGTCGGCGTCGTCGCCTCGACGACGGCCGACGCGACGACCCTCTCCGACGCCTACATCCCGCTCGACGTCGCCCAGTCGCTCTCCGGCCTCGACGGCCTGGTCTCCACCGTCTACGTGCAGGCGACGGATGCCGCCTCCGTCGCCACGCTCGCCGCCGACATCGAGGCCGCGCTCCCGGATGCCACGGTGAGCACGCAGGAGGACCTCGCCGCGACCGTCTCCGGCTCGCTGTCCACCGCGGCGTCGCTCGTCGGCAGCCTCGGCACCTGGCTCTCGGCGATCGTGCTCGTCGCGGCGTTCGTGCTCGCCGTCCTGTTCACGGTGTCCGGGGTCGGCCGCCGCACGCGCGAACTCGGCACCCTCAAGGCGATCGGCTGGTCGAACGGCCGCATCGTGCGGCAGGTGGCGGGCGAGTCGCTCGTGCAGGGGCTCATCGGCGGCGCGGCCGGCGTCGCGCTCGGCCTCGCCGGCATCTGGGCGGTCAACCTCGTCGCCCCGACGCTCACGGCCTCCACGGGCGGCGGCGGCTTCACCTTCGGCGGTGGCGGTGCGCCCGTGATCGACGCCGGCTCCGCGCCGCAGGGCCCGGGCGGCGGGTCGGCGGTCCCCCTCGGCCCGATGGGCGGCGCAGGGTCCACCGCGACGACCGACGTCGTGCTCAACGCCCCGATCTCCCTCTCGGTGCTGCTCCTCGCGGTCGGACTCGCCGTGCTGGGCGGGCTCCTCGCCGGCGCGATCGGCGGGTGGCGCGCCGCGCGCCTGCGCCCCGCCGAGGCACTCCGCGCGGTCGCCTGAGCTGCGGCATCCCGACCCGAACCGACCTTCCGAAAGGACACCATGTACCGGCTCTCCGGACTCACCAAGACCTACCGCTCGCGCGGGCGCGACGTCGTCGCCCTCGACCGGGTCGACCTCGACATCCCGGCCGGCGCCATGATCGCCGTGCAGGGACCGACCGGCGGAGGGAAGTCGACCCTGCTCCAGATGCTCGGCGCCCTCGACCGACCCACTGCCGGCAGCATCGAGTTCGAGGATCGCGACCTCAGCCGACTCGGCGACGGCGCACTGACCCGCGTGCGGGCGCGGGATCTCGGGTTCGTCTTCCAGGGGTTCAACCTCATCCCCACCCTGACCGCGCAGGAGAACGTGGAGACGGCTCTCGCGCCGTTGCGCGTGCGCGCCTCCGAGCGACGCCGCCGGGCAGCCGAAGCCCTCGCCTCGGTCGGACTCGCCGAGCGCGCCGGACACCTCCCGTCGGAACTCTCCGGCGGTCAGCAACAGCGCGTCGCGATCGCGCGCGCCCTCGTCACCGAGCCGCGGGTGGTGCTGGCCGACGAACCGACCGGCAACCTCGACGAGGAGACCCGCGACGAGATCATGGACCTCTTGGAAGGCCTCTGGCGCGACCGCGGACTCACCCTCGTCATCGTCACCCACGACTCCGCCGTCGCCGCGCGAGCCCAGCGCCGACTGCGGATCGCGCAGGGCAGGGTCAGCGAGGTCGCGGCGCGGGAGTAGAGTGCGGGCACTCACCGTCGAGTCCGAGGAGCCGTCATGACCGTGCCCGCCATCAACTACGTCGCCGTGCTGCTCGCGACCGCGTCGAGCATGGTCGTCGGCTCGATCTGGTACACACCGAAGGTGTTCGGCAACTACTGGATGAAGCAGTCGGGGATCACGCCCTCCGGCAACTCCCGCGACGCCATCCGCCCCATCCTGGTCACCCTCGTCGTGTCGTTCATCACCGCGTGGGTGCTCGCCGGCGCCGCCTGGATCGCGTTCGACTTCTACGGCGGGTCGTTCCTGCTCACCACGTTGCTCACCGCGGCGATCCTGTGGGCGGGGTTCACGGCGGCGCGGTTCGTCACCCACGACCAGTTCGACGGCCGGCCCGTCGGGCTCACCGTGCTCAACAGCGCGCACGAGCTGGTGACCGTCGTCGTGATGGCGCTCATCATCGGGGTGTGGCCGCCGGTGGTTTGAGGTGCAGCACATGCAACCGCGGAATACGTCGCCGCGGAGCCGGTTGCACCAACCGTGACGACTTTCGGAATGATCGGGGCCGGCAAGATCGGCGGCACCGTGGCCCGCGCGGTGCTCGAACTGGGGCACGACGTGATCCTGTCCAACTCGCGCAGTCCCGACACGCTCGCCGGCCTCGTCGCCGAGCTCGGCCCGAACGCGCGAGCCGCCACCCCTGCCGAGGCGGGCGCCGAGGCCGACGTCGTTCTCGTCGCGATCCCGTTCGGCCGATTCCGCGAGGTTCCGATCGACCCGCTTGCGGGCAAGATCGTTCTCGACGCCAACAACTACTACTTCGAGCGTGACGGGCACGTCCCCGAACTCGACTCGGGAGAGGCGACCACGACGGGGATGCTGCAGGCGCACCTTCCGGAGTCGCACGTCGTGAAGATGTTCAATCACATCTTCTTCAAGCACATCCTGAGCGACCGGCTGCCCGCCGGTTCGCCGAACCGCCGCGCCCTCGTCGCGTCGAGCGACCACGAGGACGCGCTCGAGTTCGCGACGGAGCTGTACGACGCGATCGGTTTCGACACCGTGCCGGTCGTGCCGCTGAGCGAATCCTGGCGAGCCGAGCGCGACCGCCCCGCCTACGTCGCGCGGCAGACCCGCGACGAGCTGATCGCGAACCTCGCGATCGCGCCGCGCACGATCTGACCTGAGCATGGACGAGGCCGGCCCGCCGTCGCGGACCGGCCTCTGAGGGGAGGGCCGCGGCTTACCCGCGCTTGGTCACCGTCGTGGTGACCGGCGTCGCGTTGGCGAACAGGTCGAGCACCGGGCAGTGGGCATCCACCGCATCCCGCAGCTGCTGGTACCGCTCCTCGCTCTCCGGACCGGTGATCGCGACGTCGAGCCGCACGGCGCCGAAGCCCGGACGCACCGACTCGTCGATGCCGAACAGGCGGCGGGCATCCAGGTCGCCTTCCGCGGTGATGTCGATGTCGTCGACCTGGATGCCGAGGGCCTGCGCGTAGAGGCGATAGACGACGACCTGGCACGCGGCGAGCGCTCCGAGCGCGTACTCGACCGGGCTCGCCGCGACGTCGTCGCCCGCGAGGGCGGCCGGCTCGTCGACGACGAACTCGTGCTTGCCGGCGCGCACGGCCGTGGCGACCGAGCCCTGACCGGAGCCGCGCACGACGTAGGTGAGCTGCGCCGAGGCGGCGTCGGCGGCGATGCGCTCACCCCACGCGGCACCGGCGGAGGTGAGCCGGTCGGCGCGCTCGGCGACGCTGGTGGACGGGATGCTGGGGCTGTCGAGGAGAGTCATGCGGCGACCGTACGTCGCACTTTCGCGAACGTCGGGGTCGATGACGAAGGTGGTCGCCGGGTGACGAATCGCGTCACCGGATGACGACCAACTTCGTCAGCATCCGTCACACAACTTGCGGTGCGATGGATCCCGCGCTCTCAGGAGAGGGCGAAGAACCCGAGCACCGCCGACGCGCCGGCGAGCGCGAAGACGACCATGTTGGCGATCATCATCTGCTGCTCGTTGCCGCGGCGTGCGTGGGTCACGAACGCGCCCGCCTGGATGAGAGCGATGCCGATTCCCGCGATCGGGCTCAGCACGGGAAGGATGCCGGTCGCCATCGGCAGGATGAGTCCGATCGCGCCGAGCACCTCCGCCGCGCCGATGAGCTTCACCTGCCAGGGCCTGAAGTCGTTCACCCAGCCCATCGCGCCCTTGAGCTGGTCGTACGGGCGGATCAGCTTCAGTCCGCCCGCGCCGAGGCAGGCGAGAGCGGTGAGCGCGGCGACGATCCAGTACGCGATGAGCATGCGCACACCCTAGCCGCGGCCCGCGCGTCAGCTCAGGATTCTGCGCAGCACGGTGCGCTCGCCGAAGGTCCACACCGTCGACGTCGTGATGTAGAGCACCGCCGCGAGTGGGAGGAACGCCGCGATGACGACCGTGAGGAACGGCATCCACGACATCATCCGGAGCATCGACGCGGATGCCGGCGACTCGGGGGTCGCGGTCGCCGCCGCGAGCCGCAGCGACTGCCGGCGGGTGAACCACGCGGTGACGCCGATCACGAGCATGAGCGCGAGCGGCACGAGCGCCGCCGCCCACTCCCCCGCCCCGAGCGCGGCGGGGAGCGACCCGCCGAGCGGCGCCGCGCCGAGCGACTCGAGCAGCAGATCGTTGGGATGCCCGTTGAGCGTCGGCGAGACGGCGACGCCGTAGAGCAGCGACACGACGGGCAACTGCGCGAGGGCGGGCAGGATGCCGGCGAACGGCGACACCCCTTCGCGCCGGTAGAGCTCCATCGACTTCTTCTGCAGCAGCTCGGGGTTCTTCTTGTAGCGCCGCTGCAGTTCGGCGAGGTGCGGCGCGAGGCGGCGGCGCTGGAACTCGGCGCGCACCTGCCGCACGCCGAGCGGCACGAGGGCGGCCCGCACGGCGAGCGTGACGAGCACGATCGCGAGTGCCGCAGCGGCGGACCCGGCGACCGGGTCGAGCAGTCCGGCGAAGCCGGCGAGGAGGGCGTGCGCGCCGTCGAGCAGCGCAGCGAGAGGCGGGAAGGCGGAGAAGTCCACGGAAAGTCCTTCGATCGGATGTCGGATGCGGTCACGTGTGTGGCCGCGACATCCGTCGCTGGACTACGCGGCCTGTGCGGCCTTTCCGGGCGCGCGGGACCGCACACGACCCGCCGTGTCGGGGTGCGTGGGCTCGGGGATGCTGCTCAGCGCCTCACGGTGGGCGCGCGAGCGGGCGCCAACCGTGAGGGTGCGTGGCGCGGCGACCGTCGCGAGGGCGGTCGTGGTGACGACGAGAAGTGCCGTCGCGGCGATGATCGCCAGGGATGCCGTGCCGTCGGCGATGCCGGAGGCGGCGGAGAGTCCGACCGTGGCCGCGAGCACGCCGAGGAGCAGCGCGAGTGCGGGGCGCACCTGCGTTGCGAGGGCGGTGAGGCGGAGGGTCATCACCGCCAGGGTACGCGGGTCCGGTGCAGGTGTGCGTACGCCGACGGGAGTACCCACCCTCTGCTCCCGACAATTTCTCGCGTGCGCTGAACGCGGATGCGCACTAGCCTCATCGCCAAGTCACCGGCGACGAAGGCGGATCAGATGGACGAGAAGTCGTGGAACATGGCGCGCCTCATCCCGACATCGGGGATCAATGGCGCTGACGAACAGGAACGCCGCGCGACGTCGGCGTTGCTGGCGGTGATGGGTGTAGTCAAGGAGTTCGGGAGAGCGCTCACAAAGCCGCTCGGCGCTCCCGCCGGCTCGCTGGAGACGTTCATCGAGGTGCCATTCGAGCTGCAGGGACGGAAGATCTTCCCCGACGGGCTCATCCGGGTGCGGCGAGGAGGGAAGTCCTGGACCGCCCTGGTGGAGGTCAAGACCGGCACCAACGTGCTCGCAGCCCCACAGCTCGAGGACTACCTCGAAGTGGCCCGCCAAAACGGGTTCGACGCGCTCATCACGATCTCAAACGAGCTGCCCCCCGCGCAGGGCGTTCACCCGACGCCCCTCGACGGCCGGAAGCTGCGCAAGGTGTCCCTCTTCCACTGGTCGTGGACCGAGGTTCTCACCGAAGCGGTCATGCAGAAGGAGCACCGCGGCGTCGCGGACCCGGAACAGGCATGGATCCTCGGCGAGCTGGTGCGCTACCTCGAGCACCCGAAGTCCGGGGCGATGTCCTTCGAAGACATGGGCCCGCACTGGGTGACCGTTCGAGACGCCGTTCAAGCGGGCACGCTGCGCGCAAACGACAAGGCGGTTCTCGAGGTCGCGTCCCGTTTCGAGGCGCTGATGCGGTTCGCGGCTCTCCGTCTCGGACGACGGCTCGGAGCAGAAGTGACACCCGTCATCTCGCGCGCCGAGAGCCTGAACCCGGCGCTGCGCCCTGCCGCGCTGGCGGCGAGCCTCGCCAAGACCGGGACCTTGGCGGCCGCGCTCCGCGTCCCGCACGCCGTCTCCGATCTCAAGCTCCTCGTGGACCTGCGTGCGGGAAAGATCACCTGTTCCTTCGAGGTGGACGCACCTCGCGAGGGTCGCGGCACCACGCGCATCAAGTGGCTGACACGCCAACTGCGGGAGTCGTCCGACGCCTTGAGAGTCGAAGCCCGCTTCGCGTGGGGGCGCAGTGACGCCGCGGAGCTGCTCCGCGACATCCGGGAGAACCCCGCGAAACTCGTGCTGGATCCCGCCAAGGAGATCAAGTCGTTCACGGTCGCACACGTCTCCCCAGCCGGTTCGAAGCGATCCACCGGGCGGGGAGGATTCATCGACTCGGTGCTCGGAGCGGTCGACGTCGGGTACGAGGAGATCGGGCAGCGACTCAAGCCGTGGGCGGCAGCACCCCACCGGCTTCGCTCTGACAGCGAAGTCGAGGTCGAAGCGGTCGTCCCTTCGTCACTTCCCTCAGCGGCGCTGTCTTCCCAGGACGAATAGCCGCGCCCTGACCCCTGAACGGGCGCTGTCCGTCCCGGCACACACCCTTCAAGCTGAGGATCACGCAGGATCGGGGGATTCATGGCCGGGGGGACGTCGGCGGCGCTTCAGGCTGAGGTCGCGCAAGGCCTCGCCGAGGAGCTGCGCCGTCGTGCCGACGACTACGAGCGGATGGTGACGAACTATCACGCCGCCGCGGCAAGTGAACGTCGGCTCGAAGCGACGCTGAGCCCCCTCCGCAATCAGGGCTTCCACGTGCTCGCCGACCGCCGGTGGCCGGGGAGCCGGAACGCCCAGGTCGACTTCCTCGTCGTCGGGCCGTCCGGCGTCTTCATCGTCGACGCCAAGAGCTGGCGGAATGTGCGCGTCGAGCGGTCCACCACCGGCCCGCGGATCTTCCAGGGCGACGACGACGTCACTGAGCGCTTCGACGGGCTGGTGTCGCTCGGTGACAGCATCGCCGAGATCGTCGCCGACGTCGGCCTCGCGCCCGGCGAGGTGCACACGTTCGCCGTCTTCACCAATCGCCGCGACGTCCGGGCGGCCGTGCGCGGCGTGCACCTCATGAGCGAAGCGGATGTCGTCACTCGCATCCTCTCCGCCGGCCGCCGGCTGCCGGAGACCGAGGTCGAGCGCGTGCTGATGACGCTCATGTCGGCGTGCCCGCCCTACCCGGCGACCGCGTCCCCGACATCCGTCGCCGTGAGCGCTCCCCCGGCCGGGATGCCCGAACCGCTTCCGCCGACCGAGACCGACATCCCGCTGCTCACCATCGACGAGGTGCAGGAGGCGGCGTACGCGGGACTCGCCGCCGATCCGATCGAGTCATGGATGGCTTTCCTGCATCCCGAGCAGATCAAGGTCGTGCGCCGTACCTTCAACGGGCCGAGCCGCATCCGCGGGTCCGCCGGCACGGGCAAGACTGTTGTCGGGCTGCACCGCGCCGCCTACATCGCGCGGCAGCATCCCGGCCGCGTGCTCGTGACCACCTTCGTGCGCACGCTGCCCGACGTGCTCGGCACGCTCTTCCGCCGGCTCGCCCCCGAAGTCGCCGATCGCGTCGACTTCCTCAGCGTGCACCAGCTCGCGCACACGCTGCTGCGCGCCCGCGGCGTGAAAGTGAAGCTGGATGCCGACGCCGCGCTCCTCGCCTGGAACACGGTCTGGGCACGCCACGGCGCCCGTGGCCCGGTGGGCGCGATCGACCGCGACCAGCGGTACTGGAAGGAGGAGATCGACGCCGTCATCAAGGGCCGGGGCCTCGCCTCCCTCGCCGAGTACGAGAACTGCTCCCGCGTCGGCCGCACCCGCCGCCTCACCCTCCCCCAGCGCGCCGCCGTCTGGGACCTCTACAGCGCGTACGAAGCCGAGCTGCGCGCCCGTGACGTGTGGGACTTCGCCGACGTCATCCTGCACGCGGGTGCGGTAGCGACCCCCGAGACCTCGCGCTACACCGCGATCGTCATCGACGAGGCGCAAGACCTGACGGCGGCGATGATCCGCCTGCTGCACCGGTTGGTCGGCGACGGGGAAGACGGGCTGACGCTCATCGGTGATGGCCAGCAGTCGATCTATCCCGGCGGCTACACCCTCGGCGAACTCGGCATCTCGATCGCCGGCCGCGGCGTCGTCATGACCCGCAACTACCGCAACACCCGCGAGATCGCGTCGTTTGCGATCTCGTTGGTGGGCGACTCGGGGTTCGTCGACATCGAGTCCGGAACGCGGGGTCGGATGGATGCCGCTGAGGTTCTGCGGGATGGCGTCGCGCCCGTGGTGGAGCGGTTCTCGTCGGCGGCTGCACATGATGTCGCCTTGGTCGCACGAGTGCGGGAGTTGCTCGCGACCCCGGGAATGCATCCGGGAGATGTCGGGGTGCTTGCGCTGAGGACGCGGGATGTCTCTGCCTGTGTGCGGGTGCTGGCAGCGGCCGGGGTGCCGGTGGTGGAACTCGCGTCGTACGACGGACGGGTGGCTCGCGGAGTGAAGGTGGGGACGGTGAAGCGTGCGAAGGGGTTGGAGTTCAAGCACGTGCTTGTTGCGCATACCCCTGCGCGATTGGTCTCCGGGCGACCCGAGGAACGGGATGCGGCGGAGCGCGTGGAGATGGAGCGACGAGAGCTATACGTCGCGATGACGCGGGCGCGAGACGGGCTATGGGTTGGTATAGGTGAGCGCGACTAGCTAGACACAAGCGCACACGTTCGGCCGCTAGGGTCTGTTCGACACTAGATCTTGACTCAACCGTTGGAGGGACACGATGCGCATAAACCGCGTGCGTTTCGAGGCATTCAAGTCGCTCTACGATGTTGAATGCAATTTTGATGACATGACTGTCGTGACCGGTCCCAACGGATCGGGCAAGAGCAACTTGGTCGAGGGACTAAACTTCCTATCGAACGTGTATGAGTTCGGGCTCGAATTTGCTGTTAGCCGAGCGGGCGGGATCGAGAACATCGCCTTCCGCAGGTCACGTCGTGCGCGGCGGGCGGTTGGCTTCACGGTCGATATCTCGCTAGATCTGGCGGATTTGCGCACCGTCGAGTTCGGACGGAGGCTTCGCGATAATTCGAACCGCCCGTCGCAATTCCGTTACCGGCACACGTTCTCACTCAAGACAGCCGGGGAGTCCGTACTCGCAGATTACGGGGTTGTGGACGACTTGGTCGAACTCATTGGCGACGATGGACGGCCCTACTTTCGAATCTCGAGGAAGCTGAACAACATCGAAGGTCGTTACGTTGATCACCCGCAAATCAGCCGACACCTGGCTGAGGCGATCGCCTACCCTCTGTCGGAAGAGAAATACAGAGAGCTTCGCCCCCGGCGCGTGTCTCGGACGTCGCTGCTGAGCGAAACCTTCACCTACCCAAACGCGCTTTCCGCGGTGCGACGGGCGCTCGCCGCTGTTCGAGTCTTTCAAGTCTCTCCCAGCATGCTTCGCATTTCGGGGGTCCCTACGCCGAACGCGGCGCTCGGGCGATACGGCGACAACTTGCCTGGCGCCGCGGTCCAACTCCAGCGGCGGGACAAGCGCGCGTGGTCCCGCGTGGAGAGCGCGATGAACACGATCGTGCCCAATCTGGAGGGTATTGAGATCGCATATACCGAGGACCGTCGATTGGCCCTCCAGTTCCGCGAACGCGGCGTGGGGCGTCCTTGGTCGACCGGTGAAGTATCCGATGGGACTGTCCAGATCCTGGCCCTGTTCGTAGCGCTCTTTGACAAGAGGGCGCCGATGCTCGTGATCGAGGAGCCCGAGAACGCCTTGCATCCTTGGGTACTTCGTCAGTTCATCGACATCTGCCGCGAAGAGGGTGCTCGTCAGATACTGATGACGACCCACTCACCGGTCCTCCTCAACTATGTCGAGCCGGAGCAGCTCCGACTGCTGTCGATGAGCGATGGACGGAGCATCCTTCAGCCGCTCTTCGCCTTCGAGCCTCAGCTCCTTCATGCTGTGCGCAACGGGGAAGTAAGCCCATTTGATGTCTACGACAGCGGAGTGATCCGAGAGGCACTTCCAAGAGGAATCTACTTGGAGATCGAGGGCGGGCAGGGCGGTGCGAATCCAGATCGTCACTGAAGGAACCAGCGAGGTTGCTAGTTTCCCGTCGTTTCTACCCCAGATTGCGACGCGCTCGGGTAATGTAATACCGAACCCGCTTAAGTTGAGTGTTGCGCCTGATGCTAGTGAGAGTCAGATAGCGAAAGCCGCTCTTGGGCCGATAAAGATCGCTCGAATCAAGGGCGCGCACCGGGTGCTCATCGTTCTCGACAGAGAAGCGCAGCCGGACCACCCCGGCGTGCTTGCCACCGCTCTCGAGGCGGAGATCCGTCGTCTGGCGCCCGCAGGCACTCCAGACGTTCGAGTCGTCCTCAAGAATCGAATGTACGAGAACTGGCTCGTGTCTGATACGGACGGACTCTCGTCACATCGTGGGCGGTTCAGGGTTAACGCGGCTCTTGTTCGCAAGGTTGCACCGGACAAGGCGGACAGTATCGATGCATACCGGGTCTTGAGCGACGCAGCGATCGGGCGTTCATACGAGAAAGTCAGCGACAGCAAGCGCATTGCATCTACATTCGATGTACTGCGTGCGGCGGTCAACAGCCGCAGCTTTCGACACTTCTTGCACTTGCTCGGCGACCCACGGTATGCGTCTCAGTGCCAAAGGCCCTGAACTAGACCTGTGCCCGCTCCAACACCAGCTCGCGCACGCGGGCGGCATCCGCGGATCCACCCATCGCCTTCATGACGGCGCCGATGATCGCGCCGGCGGCCTGCACCTTGCCTTCGCGGATCTTCTCGAGCACGTCGGGCTGGGCGGCGAGCGCCTCGTCGATCGCGGCGAGCAGCGCCGAGTCGTCCGACACCACCTTGAGCCCGCGGGCCTCGACGACCTCCGACGGGCGGCCCTCGCCGGCGATGACGCCTTCGAGCACCTGGCGGGCGAGGCGGTCGGTGAGGTCGCCCGACTCGACGAGCGCGATGAGCTCCGACACGTGCAGCGGCGAGACGAGCGAGCCGGGCTCGACGTCGGCGGCGTTGGCGAGGCGCGAGATCTCGCCGGTCCACCACTTGCGGGCCTGGGCGGGGGCGGCACCGGCGGCGACCGTCTCCTCGATCTCGCTGATCAGGCCGGCGTTGGCGACATCCCGGAATTCGAGCTCCGTGAAGCCCCACGTCTCGCGCAGGCGACGGCGGCGGACGGCGGGGGCTTCCGGAAGCGCGGCGCGCAGCTTCTCGATGAGCTCCGCGGGAGGCTCGATCGGCAGCAGGTCGGGCTCCGGGAAGTAGCGGTAGTCGTCGGCATCCGACTTCGGACGCCCGGCCGACGTGACGCCCTTGTCCTCGTGCCAGTGGCGGGTCTCCTGGGTGATCGTGCCGCCGGCGGCGAGGATCGCGGCCTGACGCTGGATCTCGTGCTTCACCGCGCGCTCCACCGAGCGCATCGAGTTGACGTTCTTCGTCTCCGTGCGGGTGCCGAGCTTCTCGGACCCCCGCGGGCGCAGCGACACGTTGGCGTCACAGCGCAGGTTGCCGCGTTCCATGCGCGCCTCGCTGATACCGAGCGTGCGCACGATCTCGCGGATGGTGCCGACGTACGCCTTCGCGACCTCGCCCGCGTGCGCGCCCTCCGGGATGAAGATCGGCTTCGTCACGATCTCGACGAGCGGAACACCCGCACGGTTGTAGTCGACGAGGGATGCCTCCGCACCGTGGATGCGACCGGTCGCCCCGCCGAGGTGGGTGAGCTTGCCGGCATCCTCCTCCATGTGCGCCCGCTCGATCGGGATGTCGACGAGGGTGCCGTCCTCCAGTTCGACCTGCACGGAGCCTTCGAACGCGATCGGCTCGTCGTACTGGCTGATCTGGTAGTTCTTCGCGAGGTCGGGGTAGAAGTAGTTCTTCCGCGCGAACCGGCTCGACGCGGCGATGCTGCAGCCGAGGGCGAGGCCGAGCGAGATCGCGTACTCGACGGCGGTCTCGTTGACGACGGGCAGGCTGCCCGGCAGTCCGAGGTCGACGGGCGTGATGAGCGTGTTGGGCGCGGCGTCGTGGTTCTCGCTGTTCGCCGGGTTCGGCGCGTCGGAGAACATCTTCGTCTTCGTCGACAGCTCGACGTGGATCTCGAGGCCGATCACGGGCTCGAACATCTCGAGCGCCTTGTCGTAGTCCATGAGATCAGCCTTCGCCATGGTGTCCATCGTATTTCGGCTGGGGCGGGGCGCACGCCACTTCCCTCTCGCGGAGCGGCGTCAGGCGCGCTACGGTTGGCGCCACGGATCAGGATGGGCGCGATACCCGATCGCCGCTTCACCATCAGCATCACCGTCAGAGATGTCAGCGAGGACATCACCGTCACCCAGTCGGGTGCGTGGCTAACCGAATCCGCCTCCGGGCGCATTCGCGCGCTGGAGCCGCCACCCGAATCGGAAGACGTCATGACGAACGAACAGCCCCTGGGGTCGCTCCCGCCCACAGGAGAAGAACCAGTCCCTGCACCGAAGTCGCGGAGGAAGTTGTGGATCGCCGCCGGCGCTGTCGGAGGAGTACTGCTCCTCGGCGGAATCAATGCCGCAGCTCGTGGGGGTTCGACCGATGCCGCGAGCGCGCCGCCCCCGAGCCAGCAACAGCAACAGCAACCGGCCGCGGCACCGCAGGTTCCTGAGACGATCCAGGTGCCGGACGTGAAGGGCCTGACCGTCGATCAGGCGATCCGCGCACTCGAAGCGGCAGAGCTAGAGGGGCACGTGGCGAGCGACAGCGAGGACGATGCTCCCGTCTTGTCAACCACTCCAGCGGCGGGGACGTCTGTCTCGGCTGGTTCGTCGGTCGCCATCTTCGCCGAAGAGCGGCCCCAGCTCACGCTCGGGCAGCAGAATGCGATCAGCAAGGCACAGGACTATCTGTCGTTCATGCCTTTCAGTCGCAAGGGCCTCATCGAACAGCTCAAGTTCGAAGGCTTCACAAGCGGAGAGGCGAAGTTCGCGGTCGACTACATCTCACCCGACTGGAACGAACAGGCTGCGGCGAAGGCTCAGGAGTATCTCGACATCATGGCCTTCTCTCGCCAGGGTCTGATCGAGCAGCTGATGTTCGAGGGGTTCTCCCGAAAGCAGGCTGAATACGGCGTGAAGGCGGTCGGCTACTAGGCACTTTTCGGGCTAGCCAGTCCTACACAGGCGCCCCCTGCGCGACTTGTCCCGAGAATGGTTCGTCTATCTAGAACATACGTTCGACACTCGGGAGAATGGATGCATGCCTCCCACCGCCCTCGCGACGACCGAACTGCTCTCGGTCGATCCGTCGCGCCTGGGCGAATACGAGCTGATCGCCGGGCTCGACGGGCTGGGTGAACTGCGCCGCCGGGTCGACGCCGCACTCGCCGCGTTCTCGGCGGAGGTCGCGCACCGCTCGCGGCGGGAAGCCGGATTCTCGGGCCTCGCGGCCTCCCGCGGCGCCGGCACCCCGGAGGTGCTCGTGCAACAGGTCGCCGGCGTCTCGAAGCGCGAAGCCGGCGCGATGGTGCGGGTCGGCGTGCAACTAACCCCCGACGCGTCCCCCTGGCTCGCCGCCGTCGGCGCGGGCGTCGGAGCCGGCCGGGTGTCGGTCGAGAAGGCGGACGTCATCAGGGCAGGGCTGGGAGCGCCGTCCTCCGAAGTGGCTGCCGACGACCTCGCGGATGCCGCGGCCGAACTCGCCGCTCTCGCGCCGACGCTGACGGTCGAGAAGCTGGCGTCACGCGCGCGGGAACTTCGCGACGAACTGGATGCCGCAACCGTCCGCGACCGGCATCGTGCGCTCCGCGAGAAGCGGTACCTCACCTTCACTCCCCTCTGGGACGGGACGACCCGCGTCTCCGGCATCCTCGACCCGGAATCCTCCGCCATCGTCTCGGCGGCCTACGACGCCGCGACCTCGCCCCGGCGCGGCGGACCGCGGTTCGTCGACTCCGACGCGGCCGAGGCCGCCGAACGGGTCGTCGCCGACGAGCGCACGATCGGTCAGATCGCGGTCGACACCTTCGTCGACCTCCTGCGCCTCGGATCGGAAGTCAGCCCCGAGCGGATGCTCGGCTCCCGCCGCCACGCGGTGCGCGTGCTCGTCACCGAACGCGACCTGCGCGAGCGCACCGGGGCCGCGTTCCACGGCGACTCCGCCGACGGCGTGCCGATCGAGGTCGCCGAGCGTCACATCTGCGACGCGGGCATCCTGCCCATCCTCTTCGACGAGACGGGCACCGACCCGCTCAAGGTCGGCCGTGAGCAGCGCCTCTACACCGCCCGCCAGCGCGAAGCCCTCGCCGCCCGCGACGGCGGATGCCGCTTCCCCGACTGCGACCGCCCCGTCTCCTGGACCGAAGCCCACCACACGGTCCCCTGGTCACGCGGCGGCGGCACCGACATCGAGTCGGGCATCCTCCTCTGCCGACACCATCACATGCTCATCCACGACAACGGTTGGCGCATCGAACGGCATCCCGAGTACGGGTTCGTCGCGATCCCGCCCCGCACGCGGGATCCGGAACAGCGGCCGATCCCGATGCCCGCGAAATCCCGGGTCGCGGCGCGACTCTCCGCCCCGCGACTCGCCGCCGCACGGCCACACGCCTGAGCGCCACTGCGAGGCAGAGCTCTGCCATCCATGCCCTGAGCGGCATGTGGCGCCGATGCGCCTACTCCATAACGACGACGCGGCGCCCCCCTGCCGCGGCAGCGGCATCCACCGAACCCATGCGTCCGGCGGGGACCGCGCGCTCGCGACCCCACGCGCGGATGCTCGCGAGCTCCTCGGGGTTGGTGCGGCTGAACGGCATGACGTTACGGAACAGGTCCTTCATGAATGACTCCGAAGGCTCCTCGCCGCTCTTGAACTTCGCCGCCCCGATGTCGTGCACGACCGACTCGATGTCCGCACCCGAGAAGCCGTCCGACAGCGACACCAGATCCTCGACGAGTGCCGGATCCGGCTCGGTCTGGATCTGGTAGCGCGTCAGATACATCCGCACGATCTCGCGGCGGTCCTCCTCGTCGGGGAGGTCGACGAAGAACACCTCGTCGAAGCGACCCTTGCGCAGCAGCTCCGGCGGCAGAGAGATCACCTCGTTCGCGGTCGCGACGATGAACACCTTCGATGTGGACTCCTGGAGCCAGAACAGGAACTGACCGATGAGCCGCCGTGAGGTGCCCGAGTCACCCGAACCGGACGCGAAGCCCTTCTCGATCTCATCGATCCAGAGCACACATGGCGCCACACGGTCGGCCGCCTCGAGAGCCTCCTTGAGCCGGCTCTCCGACTGGCCGACGTACATCCCGAGCACCGATGCCATGTCCAGGCGGTAGAGCGGCAGCTGCCATTCGGCGGCGATCGCCTTCGCCGAGAGCGACTTGCCGCACCCGGGCACGCCCGCCAGCAGCACCCCCTTCGGCGCGTGGAGATGGGTCCCGCCGAGGTCCGCGAACATGAGTTCGCGCTTGTCGCGCAGCCACTCGCGCAGGCTCGACAGGCCGCCGACGCCGTAGTCGTCGTCGCGCAGCCGGATCTTGTCGATGCCCGAGACGTCGCCGAAGATCTGGTCCTTGAACTTGCTCAGCTCGTGCAGATCGTCGGCGGTGAGCGACAGGCTCGCCAACTGGGTGGTGAGGATGTTGACCGCCTCGCTGCGCGTCACCCCCTGCAGAATCTCGGCGGCGCGCCGGATCTCCTCATCGCCCCATGTGATGTTCATCCGCGTATCGGGACGGTGGTCGTCGACGAGGTCGCGGATCACCGCCGCCAGTTCGTCAGCTGTCGGCAGGTCGAGGGTGATCGTCATGCCGAGGCGGGCGAGACCGCTCCACACCGGCTGCGCCGAGATCACGATGATCGAACCCTGACGCTCCTCCGCGAGGCGCACCGTCTCGGCGACATGGCGGGAGGTCTGCGTCTCCGAATCGAGGTCGTCGATATCGGTGAACACGAAGTTCGAGTTCATCCGCGACGCGAACGTCGAGGCGGCGAAGTCGAATGCTCCCACGAGCGAACGGTCATCCGACACCGGAACCGACTGCCCACGCTCCACCAGACCGCGCGCCCGCGAGTGCACGTAGAACGGCATCGACTTGACTTGCGACGCCACGTGGTCGATCACGTCGAGGGCGCGGGTGCGCTCGACCGTCCGGATGACGATGAGCGGCACGCGGGCCTGTAGCAGGCGAAGCAGCTGCTCCGAGGTTTCGCGCTGGTCGGGCATGGGGTCCTCTCAGGATGTGGGTTCGGGAATCTGTGCTCGGGCAGCGGTGCTGCGGTCAGCCGCGCGAGTCGGCGGTCAGGAGTCGACGGTCAGGAGTCGACGACGATGCGGCGGACCGGGCGGGACCCCGCGGGCTGGCCCGGACCTTCCGCAGTCCGCAGGTCGCCGCTGTGGGAGGCGTCGGACACTGTGATGCGCTTCGACGGCTCCGGCGCGACGCCGGCGGGCGCAAACAGTCGCTCCAGATCGAATCCGGGGTCGAGGATGGCGGTGAGCCGGTTCTCGCGCACGATCCGCAGCATGAGTTCGACGGTCGCCCGATCGGAGCCGGTTCGGCCCTGCTGCTGGGCGACGTTGCGCTCCAGCTGGGCCTGGAGGTGGCGGATGTCGCGCTCTGCGCCCGCCTCCAGTTCGGCGCGGATCTCCGCCGGCCAGCTGGCGTGGCGCGCGAACTGCAGCCTCCGGCCGAGTTCGGCGCGCATCCCGACGAGGGCCCGTCCGATGAGGTGGGGGTCCCCTGCCGCCGACTCGAGCACGGCATTCAGGCGCCGGTTCCAGCCGTCCATGACCGCCTGCAGCGCCGCCTGGACGTGCGAGAACAGTCGGTCGAACGTCGCCGGGGTGAAGGATGCCGACGTGAGCACCGGGAGCCCGCTGAGGTCCGTGCCCGGGTCGTCGCGCCAGGCGCGAAGCCCGGTCACCCAGCGCTCATAGTCGCCGCCGTTCACGACGAGCGCTTGCCCGCCGTGGCCGTGCGTCGCACGACCTGTTCACCGGGCGGCAGCGGGTCCCACGTGGGGAGGTCGCCCGCGATCTTCCGTGCGCGTCCCATCTGGCTCGGGGCGCCTGATCGGGTCAACAGCGCCCACGAGCGCGAGATCACGACCTCGGAGTCGCGGCCCTCCTCCTCACCGCCGGAGGAACCCGCCGACGTCGACGGAAGGAACGACCGCGTGCGGCGGGCGATGATCACCTCGTCCGGCGCCGCGGTCGCCGCAGCTGCTGTGGGCGCGGGCGGCGGGGGTGCGGGCGGCGGGGGCGCAGAGGGCGCGGGCGACCCGCCGGCCGACGCCGACGCGGGCGGAGGCGGAGGCGGAGGCGGAGGCGGAGGCACGGAGCTCATCGCACGGCTCCCTTCGGGTCGAAGCCCGGCCAGGCGTCGATCAGTCGCAACAGGTCAGCCTCCTTGGCATCCTCATCGGCGTAGACGAGGCGCGCGTCCACGTATTCGGCGGTGGCCTCGCGGTAGATGTCGATCGAGACGGCTTTCGCCTGATCCCGCTCCGCTTCGGCCTTCGCGACGGCGGCGTCGGCCTTGGTCTTCTTGGTCCAGATGACGAGCGCCGAGATGCCGCCCGCGATGAAGAACATGACGAGCATCCCGACCCAGCCGAACAGCAGGCCGAACAGCGCCGCGCCGACGGTGACCGCCGCACCGATCGCGAAGACCGACGGCCTGAGGCGGTGGCTGTCGACGTAGGCCGCGAGCACCCGGTCCCACTCGGCCGACAGCGAGGCCTGTGCCTCAGCCTCGGGGGTCTCGATCGACGTCATCCAGGTGCGGAACCCGAGCGCTTGCGCGTATCCGCTGTGCTGCTCGCCGAGCACCACGTCGACCGACTGCGGATACCGGGCGCGATAGGCGGCCGCGTAGCGGCCCGCCGCCGCGCGGAAGTCGTCCTTGCCCGCGCCGATCGCCAGCTTCTGTGTGCCCGTGCTGACCCCGAGCAGGGCGGGATGGAGGGCCGCGTTGGTCGCGAGCGACAGCGCGTCGAGGGTCTCATCGAGTGCCTGGACGGTGGAGTCCGCCGCCTCGCGCGCACGCTGGAGGTCGCCCTGCGATTCGAGTACCGCCTCGTGGTAGACGATCTCACGGCGAATGGGCAGCTCTTCGGCGTCGTACTCGGTGACGAGCTGCTCGAGCAATGCGTCCATCTGCTCTTCGAGCACCGTCGACACGTTCGACGGCGTGTCGAAGATGGTGCGGTACTTCTCGACGACGGCGCCGTGGGCCGACGCGCGCTCGAGAGCGTCCTTGATCTCCACCCACTGCGGGCAGGTCGACATCAGGCGCGGGTACAGCGAACTGTCGACCACGTGGCGCTGCACCGAGATCTCCGACTGCCAGGCGTCCACTTGCGCCTCGACTACCTCGGGCTGATCGCGGAGGAGCGCGGACCACTCCCCGAGGTGGCGCAGCACGAGGTCGCGCCCGTCCGGCCCGAACGCCTCCTGCGCCGCACCCTCGAGCACGACGGCGAACTCGCGGGTGAGCGCCCGCGGGTCGAGCGAGGTGAAGTAGTGCCGCAGCCAGCGACTCGCAGACTCGAGCCTCCCCTGACGGCGCAACACGAGGGCGAAGAAGAGACTCGTCTTGGCGCTGTCCCGCGAGAAGGCCGCGTCGACCGACTTGGTGGCGAGGTCTTCGTCGTCGCGCGACCATGCGGCGAGCGCCACCAGTGCCGGGGCGAGCCAGTAACGCGGGGTCTGGATCATGAGCTCTTCGCTCACCTGCTGCACGGTCTTGTTGGTGACGTTACCGATGTCGAAGGCCTGGAGCGTCCCGATCGACGTCTTCCGCACCTTCGCGTAGTGCCCATACTCGCGTTCGAGGTCGTCCTTGAGCGTCCCCAGCTTCGTCTCGGAGCGCTGCACGTTGGCGGTGCGCTCGGCGACGAGCACGAATTCCTCGAACTGCTGCCTCAGTTCGCGCAGTTCGCTCGACGTTGTGGCAAGGTCCGCCGCGACCTGCCCCACGCGGCGGTCCACGGCTGAGACATGCGCCTCGAGTGACGAGTGCATGCGATTGATCGAGTTGACGATCGGGCTCAGGTCGATCGACATCGGCGCGGCTCCTCGGGTCGGGTTTGCGGGTTTGCAGGTTTGCGGGTTGGCAAGGCGGGACGCTTGCGCTCAGGTCACGGCAGATCCATCCGGCCGGATCGGCACCACGGCGCCGTCCGTGTAGACCTCGACGTACTGGTAGGCGGGGTTGGCGGCGAGCGCGCGGGCGGCGCCGTACATCGCGGGTACGGCGTCGGCGGACGTGTAGTGCTCGCAGATCTCGCCGGAGAGGGTCATGACATGGTCCACGTACGGCGCACCGAGGTAGCAGCGGCCGAACAGGCCGGCGAGCATCCCGCCGCCGCGCGCGTCGTACTCTTCGCGGATCCAGCGCATCACCGCCGCCGCGGCCTCCGCCGAGGGCTGCGCGTCGAGCGTGCCGATCGCCTTCATCAGCTCCTCGGAGCGGCGCAGTCCCCGCGCGCGGGCCTCGAGAAGGGAGCTCGTGGATGCGCCGGTCCCCACGGTGACGGCACCTCGCCCCTGCAGCGCGCTGGTAGCGGCATCAGGCGCGACGACGCGGCGAAACGACTGACGCATCTCACTCACGCGCGGCCTCCCTCGGGATCGGTGGACCATCCCGCCGCCCCGGTCGGGCGGTGAACACCTCACCCGGGCGCCGGTGCCCGCAGTCTATTGAGGGGCTTCGTCCGCGTTCCCGACTCCCCGGTGACCCCCGCCTGCACCGGTGGGTGCGTCTAAGCCGCGCGGTCGATGCGGTCGGGTACGAAGCGCCCGGCAAGACCGGCGACGAGGAAGAACACGACCGAGTAGCCCAGCACGACGAAGAACTGCCCCGGGTCGGGTGCCCCGCACGCAGAGGTGAGGACGGCGTAGACGGCGAAGTTGCTCAGCAGGATCGCGACGCCTCCCGCCCGGAGCACCCAGGTCGGCTTGAGGAAACACGCGAAGATCAGGACGACGAGCCCGACAAGCGACACGACCCATCCAGCCATCCCGAGCCCGAGCACGCTCAGCCCGAACGGGGTGAGCAGGAACGCCGCGATCTTGAAGGCGGAGAAGAACGTCAGCGTTCCTTCTGCGGCGGCGGCGATGGGACGAAGCGGGTTGCCCACAAACGATCGGATGAACCCCATCACCAGCCCGGCGCCCACGGCGAGGCCGACGACCACCAGCACGACCGGCCGCACCCACGCCGGGCCTTCGTCGGCGCAGCTCGGGTAGAAGAATGCACCGATGGCCGGGCCGAAGGCCGCGATGCCGATCGGGAGGGTCAGTGCCGCGCGGATGAACCTGGACAAGATCGAGTCGCCCGTTCCGCGGATGATGAGGGCGATCACGCCGAATGCGGCGCCGAGAATCGCGCCGTCGACGATCGGCGGAGTGACGGTGCTGAGCAGTTCGGTGAAGGCGACTGAGGCCGTGAGGCCGACGAAGTAGGTGCTCACCCGGGGGAAAGGGTCGTTCCCGGCGAGACCGGATGGTTTCGGGAAGAGCGCCGACGGCCCGATGTTGAACACGAACCGGAGCACGATTACCACGAGGATCGCGAGTCCGCATAGCGCCGCCAGCGCGCCGCTGATGCTCTGTAGCGTGTCGCCGGTCATCGGGCCTCCTCTCGGTCGCGGCGCTCACCTTATCGGCGGCGGCGATCGCGCCCGGCGGGTCCCCGGTGACCGCCCCGGATCGCCCGTCCGGGCCGGGGCGCGCCACTTCGCCGCCGCGGCCCCCGTTCGGGTGCCGATGAAATGCGCGGCTTGAGCGGAACGCCCGCCGCCGGTTCGATGCTCGGTGACCCGACCCGGAAGGAGTCCCGATGGAGATCCTGATCGTCCTCGTCCTGATCGTCGTCGCCCTGTTCGCCGTGCTGATCGGGACGACGTATTTCTCGAAGGTGCAGTCGGAGGCGGTCGTGTCGACGTCGCCGGACCGCGTCTATGACATCGTGACCGGATCGTTCGCCGGCCTCCTATGGCGACCGGTCGACGGACCTGGTGACGTCAACTACCGCCGGCGCTCGATCAACGACACCGGTCCGGTGATCTCCGTCGACATCGACCCCGACGGGGCCGGGGGATCGGTCGTGCAGGTCTGGATGTCGCACTTCACTACCCGCGGACCGTGGGTGATGTTCGCCGAGGCGGCGATCGGTCAGCGCCGCAAGGTCATCCGGCGCGTGCAGCAGAGTGACCCCTCGGGGCTCACTCCTACGGCGGCCGCTCCGGCGACGACGACCCCGGCCACGACGACGGACAGCACCCCGAGCGCAAATCCGGCAGACGCGATCCCCGCGACCGGAAGCGCGCCTGCGGCTCAGGCGAATGTCACCGCGCCCGGCTGGTACGACGACGGTAGCGGTCGCCGACGCTACTGGAACGGCTCGGCGTGGACCGAGCACTACGCGTCCTAACCCGGGCCGAAGTCCTGCAGCCGACTGCGACTACGCGCTGACCATCAACCCCAGCTCCGCCGGGGTCGCGAGCAGCGGGTGATCCGGAACGACCCGCACGGTGTACCCGAACGATCCCGAACGGTCGAGCACGACGGTGCCCTGGAAGGTCGCCGGCGCCCCCAGGTCGTGCGACTCGAGGTCGAGGCGTACGCGGCGGATGTCGGTGAGCACGTCGCCCTCGCGCGCGTGGCCGTGCACCAGCTCGACCTTCACGTCGTCGGGGGTGAGGTCGCCGAGCTCGACGTAAGCGCGCACGTGCAACTCCTCGCCGAGCTGCGGGGTGGCATCCACTCCCCCGGATTCGACGTGAGCCACGTGCACCGCCGGCCAGCCCGCCTGGACCCGCTCCACCCAGGCGGCGAGATCGCGCGCGCCCTGGTAGCCGGAGGCGCTGATCGCCCGCTCCGACCGCGCCGCGGGGGCATAGAGGTTCTCGACGTATTCGCGCACCATGCGGTCGGCCGAGAGGGCCGGCGACAGGGTGGCGAGCGTGTGGCGCATGTCGGCGACCCACTTCACGGGGATGCCGTCCGCATCCCGCTCGTAGAAGCGCGGCGCGATCTGGTGCTCCAGCAGGTCGTAGAGCGACGCCGCCTCCAGGGCGTCGCGCTCGGCCCCGTCGCCCGCGGAGTCGGCGGTCGGGATAGCCCAGCCGTTGCGATCGTCGTAGTACTCGTTCCACCAGCCGTCGAGGATCGACAGGTTGAGCGCGCCGCCCATCGCCGCCTTCATGCCCGACGTGCCGCAGGCTTCGAGCGGGCGCAGCGGGTTGTTCAGCCAGATGTCGCATCCCGGGTAGAGGCGCTTCGCCATCCCGATGTCGTAATTCGGCAGGAAGACGATGCGCGTGCGCACGTCGAGCCCCTGCGAGAACTCGACGAGACGCTGGATGAGGCGCTTGCCCTCGTCGTCGGCGGGGTGCGACTTGCCGGCGACGACCAGCTGGATGGGCCGCTCCGGGTGCGTGAGCAGGGCCCGCAGCCGCTCCTGGTCGTGGAGCATGAGCGTGAGCCGCTTGTACGTGGGCACGCGCCGCGCGAAGCCGATCGTGAGCACATCCGGGTCGAGCAGGTCGCCGTACCAGGCGGGCGGCGCGATGCCCGGGTTCTCCTCCTCCCAGGCGTCCGCCATCCGGCGCCGCGCGTCCTGCACGAGATGCTCCCGCATCCGGCGTTTCAGGGCGAACAGGTCGGCGTCGGTCACCTCGGGCGAGGTCCAGTCGGCGGCGGTCGTGTCGGCGGTGCCGAGCTTCGCGGCGGCGAGCGCCACCACCTCCGGGTCGGTCCAGGTGGGCGCGTGCACGCCGTTCGTGACGGAGCCGATCGGCACGTCGGCGGCGTCGAACTCGGGCCAGAGTCCGTTGAACATGGCGCGACTCACCTCGCCGTGCAGTTTCGAGACGCCGTTGGCGCGCTGCGCGAGGCGCAGACCCATGACGGCCATGTTGAACGTCGGCGCCGGGTCGTTCGGCGACCCCGACGTCTCCGGCTCGGTGCCCAGTTCGAGCACGTCGTGCACGTCGACGCCGGGCAGCAGCTCCGCTGTGAAGTAGCGCTCGACGAGGGCGCGGTCGAACCTGTCGATCCCGGCCGGCACCGGCGTGTGCGTCGTGAACACGGTGCCCGCGCGCACCACCCGCAGCGCCTGCGCGAAGGTGAGGCCCTCGCCGATGAGGTCGGCGGCGCGCTCGAGGCCCAGGAATCCGGCGTGCCCCTCGTTGCTGTGGAACACCTCCGGCTCCGGGATGCCGGCGAGCGCCGCGTACAGCTTCACCGCGCGCGTGCCGCCGATGCCGAGCAGCAGCTCCTGGAGCAACCGGTGCTCTCCGCCGCCGCCGTAGAGCCGGTCGGTGACGCCGCGCAGCTCCTCGTCGTTGTCGGGGATGTCGGTGTCGAGCAGCAGCAGGGGCACCCGGCCGACGTCGAGCTTCCAGATGCGCGCGGCGAGCGCCCTCCCCTCAGGGAGGGCGAGCACGACGTGCGCGGCCGACCCGTCGGGATGCCGCAGCACCCGCATCGGCAGGCCGTCCGGGTCGACGACGGGGTAGCTCTCCTCCTGCCACCCGTCGCGGGAGATCGCCTGGCGGAAGTAGCCGGCGCGGTAGAACAGCCCGACGCCGATGATCGGCACCCCGAGATCCGACGCGCTCTTCAGGTGGTCGCCGGCGAGGATGCCCAAGCCCCCCGAATACTGCGGCAGCGCTTCGGCGATGCCGAACTCAGGCGAGAAATAGGCGATGCTGCGCGGCGCGTCCTCGCCGAGCGACTGGTACCAGCGCGGCTCCGCCAGGTAGGTGCGCAGGTCGTCGCGCAGAGCCTCCGCGCGCGCGACGAAACCAGCGTCCGCCGCCAGCTCCGCGAGCCGCTCGGGCGACACCTCGCCGAGCATCCCGACCGGGTCGGGGTCGACGTCCCACTCCGCCGGGTCGATCTCGCGGAACAGCTCGATCGTCGGCTGATGCCACGACCAGCGCAGGTTGCCCGCGAGTTCGTCGAGGGCGGCGAGGGCGTCGGGCAGCACGGGACGGACGGTGAACCGACGGATGGCCTTCATCCTCCGAGCCTAAGCAACGCACCGTTTCGGGCGGGTTTCAGCTCGCGGCGGGCTCTCTGCGGGCTCACTTCGGGATCTCTGCGGGTGCTCTGCGGGGTGAAGCGCGGGCGCGTCAAGGCTCTCGGGATGTCCGGGCACACGCACTACGGTCGAGTCATGGCCACCGCCAGCACCGGTTCCCCCCGTCGCGCCTCGAAGCCGCAACCCCGGGGCGAGACCCCGCCCGCCGGCACCGGAGTCTCCCGCGGGGCGCTCGGCCGCATCCCGATCCGCGCCCTGCGGCCGCGGCAGCGCGAGAACCTGTGGGCCGCGAACTCCTACGTCGGCGAGGTGGTGCCGTTCGAGGCGACCGTCTTCCGCGAGGGCCACGACCTCCTCCACGTCGAGCTGGAGCTCACCGACCCGGCGGGCGCGACGACGACGCACCGGATGCGCGAGATCGCGAAGGGCACCGACCGCTGGTGCTCCCAGGTGCGCGTCGACGCCGTCGGCACCTGGCGCTGGCGGGTGCGCGCCGCGTCCGACGACTGGGCGACCTGGCTGCACGCCGCCGAGGTGAAGGTCGCCGCCGACGTCAGCCCCGACGACATCGACCTGCTGTTCGCGATGGGTGTCGAACTCCTGAAGCGCGGAAGCGGCAAGGTGTTCGCCGACGCCGCGCGGGCGATGGCGGATGCCGGCCTCACCCCCGCGGCGCGCCTCAAGGTGGCGACGGATCCGCGACTCGTGAAGGCCCTCGCCGCCTCCCCCCTGCTCTCGCTCGTCACCGAGTCGGACGTGCAGCCGCTGCGGGTGGAGCGCGCCCGGGCCGCGGTCGGCTCCTGGTACGAGTTCTTCCCCCGCTCGGAGGGCGCCGTCAAGAACGCCGACGGCTCGTGGACCTCCGGCTCGTTCCGCACCGCCGCCGAGCGCCTCCCCGCGATCGCCGAGATGGGGTTCGACGTCGTCTACCTGCCGCCCATCCACCCGATCGGCGTCGCGTACCGCAAGGGACCGAACAACTCCCCCACCGCCGGCCCGCACGACCCGGGCAGCCCGTGGGCGATCGGCGGGTTCCTGCCCGGCCCCGGCGGCGCGCTCGTGAAGGGCGGGCACGACAGCATCCATCCCGAGCTCGGCACCGCCGACGACTTCCGCGCCTTCCTCGCCGCGGCGCAGGGGCTCGGCCTCGAGGTCGCGCTCGACCTCGCCCTGCAGTGCTCCCCCGACCACCCGTGGGTCGACGAGCACCCGGAGTGGTTCACCCGCCGCCCCGACGGGTCGATCGCCTACGCCGAGAACCCGCCGAAGAAGTACCAGGACATCTACCCGCTCAACTTCGACAACGACCCCGACGGCCTCTCCGCCGAGGTGCTGCGCATCGTCGAGCACTGGATCGGCGAAGGCGTGAAGATCTTCCGCGTCGACAACCCGCACACCAAGCCGCTGTGGTTCTGGGAGTGGCTGCTCGCCGAGGTGGCGAAGACGCATCCGGATGTCGTCTTCCTCGCGGAGGCGTTCACCCGCCCGGCGATGCTGCATTCGCTCGCCGAGGCCGGATTCCAGCAGTCGTACACCTACTTCACCTGGCGCAACACGAAGTCCGAGCTCGAGGAGTTCCTCACCGGGCTGGCGACCGAGTCGGCCGACTACCTGCACCCGAACCTGTTCGTGAACACCCCCGACATCCTCACCGAGTACCTGCAGTTCGGCGGGCCGGCGGCGTACAAGATCCGGGCGGCGATCGCCGCGACCGCGTCGCCGTCGTGGGGGGTCTATTCGGGCTACGAACTGTTCGAGGATGTCGCCCGCCCCGGCAGCGAGGAGAACATCGACAACGAGAAGTACGAGTTCAAGCCGCGCGACTGGGCCCGCGCCGCGTCGACCGGCCGCACCCTCGCGCCGTACCTGACGCTGCTCAACCAGATCCGCCGCGAGCACCCGTCGCTGCACCAGTTGCGCAACCTGCGCGTGCACTGGAGCGACGACGACGCGATCCTCGTCTACTCGAAGTTCCTGGCCGGGGAGTTCACACCGAAGGGCCGCCCCGACGGCATCATCGTCGTGGCCAACACCGATCCGCACTCGGTGCGCGAGACGATGGTGCACCTCGATCTGCGCCAGATCGGCCTCGACCCGGGGGTTCGGTTCGAGGTGCGCGACATCCTCAGCGGGCAGCGCTGGTCGTGGGGGGACTCCAACTTCGTGCGGCTGGACGCGTTCACCGAACCGGTGCACCTGCTCAACGTCGAGTACGGGGCGCGCTGATGGCGGCGCGGACGCCGAAGGGCGGGTCGGGGCCGGCGCAGCCGGGGCCGTCGCGACCGGCGACGCAGGCTGCGCAGGCTCAACCGGGCCAGTCGCGACCGGCGGCGCAGCCGGCGTTGCCGGAGCTCGACGCGCGCGTCGTCGCGGAACTCGCCGCCGGAACCCACCCCCGCCCCCACGACTGGCTCGGCTCGCACGAGATCCGCGGCGCCGACGGCCGCGTCATCCGCGCCGTGCGCCCGCTCGCCGAGACGGTCACGGCGATCCGGGCCGACGGGTCGCGCGTCGCGCTCGAACACGTCGCCGACGGGCTCTGGCAGGGCTTCGCGCCCGGCCCCGGTCAGGCCTACGAGCTGCTCACCACCTACTCCGACGGGCCCGACTGGCTCGCCGGTGACCCGTACCGGTTCGTGCCGAGCGTCGGCGAGGTCGACCTGTACCTCTGGGGCGAGGGCCGTCACGAGCAGATCTGGCAGGTGCTCGGCGCTCACTACCGCCCGCACGAGGACGTCGCCGGCACCAGCTTCTCGGTGTGGGCGCCGCACGCCCGCGCCGTGCGGGTGGTCGGCGACTTCAACGGCTGGTCGGGGCAGGGCCACGCGATGCGCCGCCTCGACGACAACGGCGTGTGGGAGATCTTCGTGCCCGGGCTCGAACCGGGCAGCGTCTACAAGTTCGAGATCCTCACCGCGGCCGGCGAGTGGGTCACCCGCGCCGACCCGATGGCCCGCTACACCGAGGTGCCGCCGAAGACGGGATCCGTCGTCGGGCAGACCCGCTACCAGTGGCACGACTCCACCTGGCTCGCCCAGCGCGCCGCGCACGACCCGCACAACTCGGCGATGAGCGTCTACGAGCTACACCTCGGCTCCTGGCGGCCGGGCCTGGGCTACCGCGAGCTCGCCGACCAGCTCATCGAGTACGTGCACGAGCTCGGCTTCACGCACGTCGAGTTCCTGCCCGTCGCCGAGCACCCGTTCGGCGGCTCGTGGGGCTACCAGGTGACCGGCTACTACGCCCCGACCAGCCGGTTCGGGCATCCCGACGACTTCAAGTACCTCGTCGACCGGCTGCACCAGGCATCCATCGGCGTCATCGTCGACTGGGTGCCCGCGCACTTCCCGAAAGACGAGTGGGCGCTCGCCCGGTTCGACGGGCAGCCGCTCTACGAGCACTCGGATCCGCGGCTCGGCGAGCACCCCGACTGGGGCACCCTCGTGTTCGACTTCGGCAACTCGCAGGTGCGCAACTTCCTCGTCGCGAACGCGCTCTACTGGCTCGAGGAGTTCCACGTCGACGGCCTGCGGGTCGACGCCGTGGCATCCATGCTCTACCTCGACTACTCGCGCAAAGACGGCGAGTGGCTGCCGAACGAGCACGGCGGGCGCGAGAACCTGCGCGCGATCGCGTTCCTCCAGGAGGTCAACGCGACCGCCTACAAGCGCAACCCCGGGATCGTGATGATCGCCGAGGAGTCGACCTCGTGGGCCGGGGTCACGCGGCCGACGGCGGGCGGCGAGGGGCAGGAACCGGGTCTGGGTTTCGGCCTCAAATGGAACATGGGCTGGATGCACGACTCGCTGCAGTACCTGCACGAGGATCCGATGTGGCGCGCCCACCATCACGACAAGCTCACGTTCTCGTTCGTCTACGCGTGGAGCGAGAACTTCCTTCTGCCGATCAGCCACGACGAGGTCGTGCACGGCAAGGGTTCGCTGCTGGCGAAGATGCCGGGCGACCAGTGGCAGAAGCTCGCGAACGTGCGCGCGTTCCTCGCCTACATGTGGGCGCATCCCGGCAAGCAGCTGCTGTTCATGGGCTCGGAGTTCGGGCAGCCGTCGGAGTGGAGCGAGCAGCGCGGACTCGACTGGTGGATCCTCGACCAGCCCGCCCACCAGGGGCTGGCGCGACTGGTCGGGCAGCTCAACCGCGTCTACCGCGAGAACCCGGCGCTCTGGGAGCAGGACAACTCCCCCACCGGCTTCGAGATGATCGCCTCCGACCCGGGCGCCAACGTGCTGTCGTTCCTGCGCTGGTCCCGCGGCGGGCAGGCGATGGTGTGCGCGATCAACTTCGGCGGCAACCCGGTCGGGCCCTACCGGCTGGGGCTCCCCTTCGCCGGACGGTGGGACGAGGTGATCAACACCGACGCCGTCGAGTTCGGCGGGTCGGGCGTCGGCAACTTCGGCTCGGTGGAGGCCCGCGAGGAGCCCTGGTCGGGCCGTCCCGCCTCCGTGGAGGTCACGCTCCCGCCGCTCGCCGCCATCTGGCTCCGCGCCGCCCGCTGAGCGCGGGCAGGAGGACGTCGAGTCGCGGCCTTTCGCCGCGACTCGACGGGAAATGTGGCGGAAGTCCGCGACTCGACGGGGGTGTGACGGGGTGTGCCCTTGCGGGTCGGGGTGTCAGTGCGGGGGCGTCAGTAGAGCAGGAGGGTGAGGCGGCGGCGGGCGGCGGCGACGCGGGGGTCCTCGGCGCCGGCGATCTCGAAGTACTCGAGCAGGCGGGTGCGCACCGCCTCGCGGCCCTCGCCGTCGAGAGACGGGAAGAGGTCGAGGAGACGGTCGAACGCGTCGTCGAGGTGTCCGCCGCTCACGTCGAGGTCGGCGACGGCGAGCTGTGCGGCGACGGAGCCGGGGGCATCCGCGGCGGCGGTGCGGATGTCGTCGGCGACGGCGCCCTGCAGACGCTGGAGGAGGGATGCCTGAGCCAGTCCCGCGACAGCGAGCGCGTCGCGCGGGTTCTGGGTGATCGCCTTCTTGTACGCGGCGATCGCGCGTGCGTAGTCGCCCTCGGAGATCGCGTCGTACGCCTCCTGGTGCAGCGGCGGCAACGGCTCCTCGGCGGGCTCGGCGCCCTCCGCGCCCTCACCGGCGGGGCCGGCGCCCGGCCCGACGGTTCCGGTCACGCCGTTCTGCGCGGCGACCTGCAGCAGCTGGTCGAACACCTGCCGCACCTGCTCCTCGACGGGCGTGCCGACGAAGAGCGGAACCGGACGTCCGCCGATGATCGCCGCGGCCGCGGGCACCTCGCGCACCTGGAAGGCCTGCGCGATGCCGGGGTTCGCCTGCGCGTCGACGGTCGCGAGCACGAGGCGTCCGCCGTACGACTCGACGATCGGGCCGAGCGCGGGGCTGAGCCCGGCGGCGTAGAGCTCGACGATGACGGGGACGCGCGTCGACAGGTCGACGACCTGCGGGAACGTCTCCTCGGAGACTTCGATCACGACACCGGGCGCACCGGGCGCACCGGGCGCGCCGGGCGCGCCGGAGGCTCCAGGGGCGCTCGGGGTGCCGTCGGACGGCGCCGCGGCGGCGCTTCCGGCAGCGGGGGGCGGGGTGTTCGCACGACGCACGAGGCTCGAGAGGTCGACGGCGCCGCGAAGGCTCGGTCCGGGGTTGCTCATCGCATCCAGCTTGTCAGGTCTGCTGTGAGGTCGCTCGGAGTCGGCTCAGCAGCCGCGCCCGCCGGCCGCACTCAGCGCGCCTCGACGGCCTTGACGAGCCCCTGCGCGTAGCCGAGCAGCACGACCTGGCGGTCGGGCGCGCTCACCGGCGGCACGTAGAAGAGCAGCTGCACGCCGTAGGTCGCGACGATGCCGCGCGTGCTCTGCGCCTTGCCGAGCAGGGCGCGCACCTGGCCCTTCGGGTTGACGGCGGCTCCGGCCTCGACCGGGGTGACCGTCTCGATGTCGTTGAGCATCGTGGCGACGATCTGGCCGGTGTCGTTGGTGACGAACGCGACGGGGGCGGTCTCGCCCGGCGTGTGGCTGAAGACGAGCTTCGCGCTGCGCGGCAGATCGGCGGCGCGCTCCTTCTTCTTCTCGGCTCCGATCGCCTCGCGCAGGCTGTCGCCCTCGGCCTGGAACAGGTCGAAGCGCGCCGCCTCCTCGCCGTCGAGCAGCAGGTCGCCGTAGGCGGTCGCCAGCTCGTTCGGGGCGACGAGCGCCAGCTTGTTGTCCGGCGCGAGCTGCGCGGTGCCGATCTCGGCCGGCGCGACATCCGGGACCGTCGCGATGAGCGTGACGGCGTAGGTGAGCTTGTAGTTCTCGCGCGGCGACTGCTGCGTCATGACGAGGCCCATCGGCGGCACGCCTTCGGCGCTCGTCACCGCGAAGACGGAGCGCGGCCAGGTCGACGACTGCTGCGGGAGCTGGATCTCGACGACATCCGACGGGATGGCCGGCAGCGGCGAGACGTTGTCGCTCTTGGCGCGGATCTTGTAGTTCGCCTCACGCAGCTCGAGCGCGGCGCCCGCGAGCCGGACGGCGGCGAGGTCGGCGTCGCGCGCCTCGTCGGCGTCGGCGACCGTGTCGACGATGTCGATGAGGATGTTCGAGAACTGGGTCTTGGTGACGACGACCGGCTCGACCTGCGCACCCGGGGTGTCGCTCGCGAGCGGGGTGACGGGCTGGGTGCCGAGCGGCGTGCAGCCGGTGAGCGCGACCACGGCGACGCCGAGGCCGGCGAGCGCGGTGAACGCGCGGCGGCGGCCGGCGGAGCGGGTCGCGCCGGAACGGGATCCGCCGCCACGGGATCCGCTCGAGCGCAGCGCGGCGCGGGTCGGGGCTGCGTCGAGGGCGCGGGGCTCGCCGGAGCCGGAACCCGACCCCGGACCATCCGAGCCGCCCGGACCGTCGCCATCGCCGTCACCGTTGCCGGCGCCATTGCCATCGCTGTCCCCCTCGCCGCGCTTCTTGCGCTTCGACTGCGGGGGCTTGAGCTGCGGGGGCTTCGGCTTCTTCGGCAGCTTCGGCGTGCTGCGGCGCGGGCCGCCGCCGGAGCGCGCGTGCACGAGCGCCCAGAGGAACAGCCCGAGCCCGACGAGCAGCAGCACGATGCCGCCGATCACGAGCGGGCCGGACATCGGCGCCGACGTGTCGAGGGGCCAGCGGATGCTCACCGTCGCGGTGTCGCCCGCGGGGCTCTCCTCGGCCTCCGCCTCCGCGTCGGCTGCGGGCTCCTCCTCGGCCTCCGCCTCCGCGTCGCCGTCGGCATCCGCGGGGTCGGGAGCGAGCGACGGGTCGCCGCCGGGTCCGATCGCGATGATGATCGAGATGCCCTCGGGGGCGTTGAGCTTGCGGGTCAGCAGGTCGGTTCCGGTGAACTCGCGCAGCCACAGGTCGGATCCGACGGGCGACGGCACGTACGCGGCGTCCTCGGTGCCCCGGTGGAGCGACGTGCGCAGCTCCTCGGCCTCGGCATCCCAGGTGATCTCGTTGTACGACGCCTCGCCCACCCACGCCATGACGTCGGCGGTGCGGCCGTACGCGAGCATGACGTCGCCGGCGGCCTCCACCTCGATGGTCTGGGTTCCGGCGTTCGCGTTGAGCGTCGACGAGTCGATGATCGTCAGCGGCGTGTCGGCGGTCACGACGGACGACGAGATCGACGACGGTCCGAGCAGGATGGTGCGCTGCGCGACGCCGAGGCCGATGCTGGCGGCGGCGAGGACGAAGGCGACGATCGCGACGACGAATCGCACGGGTGGAACCTCCCGGCGGGATGGTGGACGGGGTTCTCCGGCGCCGGATCCGGCCCTGCCGATGGACCTGACGGGGAGGACCTGACGGGGAGGACCTGACGGGAAAAGTCAGACATTCCAGGATACCGGGGGGCCTGGATGCCCCCTGGGAGCGGGCTGAATCCTCCCATCCCCCGCTCCGTCCCCCGCGCCGTCCCCGCGGGCCGCTCGCTCGTCCCCCACCGCCGGATGCCCCGACCGCGAGGCCGATACACTCGGAAGGTCGCCCGCGGCAGGGCACGGCGATCCTTTGCAGATCTGTGAGTGCAGATCTCGTGCATCAGTTCCACCAGCGATCCACCGAACGGGGAGTCAAGTGGCGTCCGAGGACACCGGATTCAGCACCGAGCTGCGCGGCTACAAGAAGGACGAGGTCGACGCGACGGTCAGCGAGCTGCGTCGCGACCTGTTCAAGGCGAACGCCGAGAAGTCGGAACAGGCCAAGGAGATCAAGCGCCTCCAGGCGGTCGCCGAAGACCTCCAGGCCGAGCTCGACGAGGTCGGCAGCCCCACCTACTCCGGTCTCGGCACGAAGCTCGAGAACACCCTCCGCATCGCCGAGGAGCAGGCCACCCGCCTGATCAGCCAGGCCGACATCGACGCCGAGCGCCTCCGCGCCGCCGTCCAGCAGGAGACCGCCCAGCTGCGCGCCGAGGCCGCCGCCGAGGCCGACCGCCTGCTCGCGAGCGCGCGCGAGGACGCCGAGCGCACCCTCCAGGACGCCCGCGACGAGGCCGAGCGCCTCGTCGGCACCGCGAGCGCGGAGGCCGAGACGGTGCGCCAGGACGCCCTGCGCGAGGCCGCAGCCCTGCGCACGACCGCCGCGACCGAGGTCGCCGACCTGCGTGCCGCCGCGAAGCGCGAGGTCGCCGCGCAGCGCGCCGAGGCCGAGCGCGAGATCGCCGAGCTGCGCACCGCCGCCCAGCGCGAGGTCGCCGAGTCCCGGGAGGCCGCCGCCGAGCTCGCCCGCGAGACGGAGCGTTCGCGCGCCGAGTTCGAGGCGGAGAGCGCGCGCCTGCGCAGCGACCTGGAGCGCGAGCTCGAGGAGGCCCGCACCAACCTGGAGCGCGACACCGCCGCCGCCCGCGAGGCGCTCGAGAACGACTCCAAGGCCGCGAGCGCCGCCCTGGATGCCGACACCGCCCGCGCCCGCGCGGAGCTGGAGGCGTCGACGAAGAAGGCGCGCGCCGAGCTCGAGGCCGACACCGAGCGCACTCGCGCCGAGCTCGCCGCCGAGACCCAGCGCACCCGCGCCGAGCTGGAGGCCGAGGTCACGACCGCCCGCGCCGCGCTCGAAGCGGAGATCGCGAGCGGTCGCAGCGCCCTGGAGGCCGAGCTCGCCAGCGCCCGCGCCGCCCACGACGCCGAGATCGCGAGCAGCCGGTCCGCCCTCGAGGCCGACCTCACCGGGGCCCGCGAGGCGCTCGAGGCGGAGCTCAAGGGCGCCCGCGAGGCGTGGGAGGCCGAGTCGACCGGCGCCCGCGAGGCCCTCACCGCGGAGCTCGCGAAGGCCCGCTCGGAGGCCGAGGCGGAGATCGCCCGGGCCCGTGCCGAGCTGGAGACCGACGTCGAGAAGCAGCGCACCGACCTGGCCCGAGAGATCGCCGCCCAGCGCGCGGAGCTCGCGCAGGAGGTCGAGACGACCCGCGCCCGCATCAAGGAGGAGACCGACGGTCTCCAGGCGAAGCTGCTCGCGACCGCCGAGCAGGCCCGCGCCGACCTCGAGGTCGAGCTCACCGCCCGCCGCGACGAGGCCGAGAAGCAGTACCTGGCTCAGCACCAGGAGGCGGCCGCGGCGTCCCAGAAGTTCCTCGAGGAGGCCCAGGCGCAGCTCGCCGAGGCCACTGAGGCCGCCGCGGCGGCGCGTGCCGAGGCGCTCGCGCTCACCTCGTCGACGAAGGCGGAGGCGAAGGCCCTGCTCGACGACGCGAAGGCGACGGCGAAGAGCCGCGTCGAGGAGGCCACCGCCCGCGCGAAGGCGCTCGTCGAGGACGCGCAGCAGCAGGCGGCGAAGCTGCTCGGGGATGCCGAGGAGCGCCTCGTGCGCATCCGCCGCGAGCGCGAGTCGGTCGCGGGCTACCTCGTGGGCCTGCGCGGCGTCCTGGCGTCCGCGGAGAAGCTCGCGAGCGACCACGGCTTCCCGACGGGGGCCGACCAGAGCGAGCCCGAGCCCGCGCCGGCCCCCGCGGCCGCGGAGTCCCCCGCCGAGTCGCCCGAGGCCCCGGCCGGCGAAGACGCCGGAGACACCGCGGGCGAAGACACGCGCGAAGCCGAACACGCGGGCTGAGGGCGCGCGGGTTCCGACCCGCTAGCCTTGCGATCGTGAAGATCCAGAACGCGTTCCGGCTCGGTCTGTTCGGCGGTCTCGGCGTCCTCGTCGCCATCGCGATCGGCGGGTCCATCGCCTCCCTCGCCACGGTTCTCACCTACGTCGGGGCGGCGCTGTTCCTCGCGCTCGGCATCGACCCGCTCGTGTCGTGGCTGGAGAAGCACGGCTGGAAGCGCGGCGTCGCGATCCTCGTCGTCCTCGTCGGCCTGCTCGGCGTCGTCGCCGCGTTCGTGCTCGCGATCATCCCGGTCATCGCGGAGCAGGTCGGCAACCTGATCGAACAGGCGCCGACGATCGTCGACGAGCTCTTCACCCAGAACGGCCTCGAGCTGTGGTGGAACGACACCATCCCGTGGCTGTCGTACACCGAGGTGAGCGAGAACGTCATCGCCTTCGTCAACGACAACATCGGCACGATCACCGGCGGCGTGCTCAACACCGCGGTCGGCATCGCGGCGGGCGCGTTCGGCGCGATCATCGTCCTGATCCTCATGCTCTACTTCGTCGGCTCGCTCGGCAGCATCAAGCGCGGCCTCTACCAGCTGGTGCCGGCGACGAAGCGCGAGAAGTTCATCGACCTCGCCGAGCAGATCATGGATGCCGTCGGCCGCTACGTCGTCGGCCAGGTCACGATGGGCGCCATCAACGGCATCCTGTCGATCATCTTCTTCACGATCCTCGGCCTCGCGCTCGGCTACCCGATCCAGTACGCGGCCCTGCTCGCGTTCATCGCAGGGCTCTTCTCGCTCATCCCGCTCGTCGGTACGATCACCGGCTCGGCGATCATCGTGCTCGCGGTGTGGGCGTTCGACAACTTCCCGGCGGTGCTCATCGTCGGCATCTACTACCTGATCTACATGCAGGTGGAGGCCTACTTCATCAGCCCGAACGTCATGAACCGCGCCGTGAAGGTGCCGGGTCTCGTCGTCGTGGTCGCCGCCCTCGCGGGTGGCACGCTTCTCGGCATCCTCGGTGCGCTCATCGCGGTGCCGGTCGCGGCGGCGATCCTGCTCATCGTGAAGCAGGTCGTCATCCCGCGGCAGAACGAGCAGTAGCCGACGAGCCGTAGCCGACGGCTCTAACCGACGAGCCGGCTACCCCCAGGTCGTCGGCAGCGGCAGCGCCGACGGGTTGACGCGCTGCACGATCTCGGTGAGCACGCGCCGCGTGTGCGTCTCGCCGACCCACAGGTGCTTGGCGTCGTCGACGGCGATGAGATCGAGGCCCGGCAGCACGGCGAAGCGCTCCCGCGCCGCGTCGGGCTTGAGGAAGTCGTCGTGCTCGGGGATGAGGGCGACGACGGGCACCCCGCGGTGCGCCCACGGCGCGAGCTCCTCCTGGCTCGTGCGGTGCAGCGGCGGCGACAGCAGGATCACCCCGGAGATCGGATGCGGCAGCCCGTACTTGAGCGCCATCTCGGTGCCGAACGACCAGCCGACGAGCCAGGGGTCCGGCAGTCCGCGCTCGGCGACGAACGCCATGGCGGCATCCACGTCGTGCTTCTCGGTGACGCCGTCGCCCCACTCCCCCTGACTGGTGCCGCGCGGCGAGCTGACGCCGCGGAAGTTGAAGCGCAGCACGGCGAGGTCGGCGAGCGCGGGCAGGCGCGCGGCCGCCTTGCGGATGATGTGGGAGTCCATGAACCCGCCCGCGGTCGGCAGCGGGTGCAGGAAGACGAGCGTCGCGACCGGATCCTTCTCGAGCGGCAGCGCGAGCTCGCCGACGAGGGTGAACCCGTCGGCGGTGTGCAGCTCGATGTCCTCGCGGCGGGCCGGAAGCTCCACGCCGGCGCGGATCTCGATCGTCATGGTGCTCCTCGGTGTGCTGCTCGGGCGGGGGCGCTCGGGCGCGGGCTCAGCGTCTCGCTCAGGGTCGGGATCAGGTTCTCGCTCAGGTTCTGGCTCAGGTGCGGATCTTCCAGCAGTGGCTGTGCCAGTGCCGGCGCCCGGCGAGGTCGTCGGCCTCCCCGAACAACCCGTCGGCCCGCCACGCGACGACGTGCGCGACGCCCGGCTCGATGACGAGCCCGCATCCGGGGCAGGTGTACTCCTTGACGGCCGACGTCGCCGACTGCGGCTGCACGTTCCAGAGCCCGTCGCGCTTGGTCTCGGTGCGCAGCCGGCCGCGCATCACGCGCTCGAGGTCGAGCGGCTCGACCTCGTCGCGGCGGCGGTTCGACCTGGGCACCCCTCCACCCTACAAACCCGCCCCACCCCGCACCGGAGCGAGAAGCGCCCTCCCGCACCCCACCCGAGCGAAGGATCCCGGGCGAGGACGCCACCCGAAGCCGAGGAGGCCGATCAGGGCTTTCGCGAGTCAATCGGGGCAGGGGTCCCCGCTCGTGACTCGCGGAAGTCCTGATCGGCCGACACCGAGTGACTAGTGCGCGTCGCCCGCCTCAGCCTGAGCGAGCCGCGTCTCCTCCAGATCGAGCAACGCCTGCGCCTGCTGTAGCACGCGCGACGGGTAGGCGCCGCGGGCCCGCGCGTCGAGCAGCACGCTGCGCTCGGCGGCGAGCACTTCGCGGCGGAGTTTGCGGTACTGCTGGTGCGGCGAGCGGAGGATGCCGTCGACGTCGTCGCCGTGTTCGGCGCGCTCCCACGCGGCGTCCGACGCGAGGGTGGTGTCGCGGCGCACGCGCTCGACGACCTCGGGGTCGATGGGGCTGCCGTCAGGGAGTCGGAGCTGGGGCTCGTCGCACACGGCGAGTCCGGCGGACTCCATCTCGTCGAGCAGCGTGGCGAGGGAGCGGTGGTCGGCGGCTCGGTCGGTGCCGCGGATGCCGGTCCACCGGATGACGAGCGGCAGCGTCCCGCCCTGGAGCAGGAGCGTGGTGATCGCGACGGTGAACGCGATGAGCACGAGCTGCTCGTAGTCGGCGGTGTCGCGCGGGAGCGACTGAGCGGCGGCGAGGGTGACCACGCCGCGCATCCCGGCCCAGCCCATGACGACGGCACCGCGCCAGCCGAGTCCTTCGGCGCGCAACTGGGCGATGTCGTTCTGCTGACGTTCGGCGCGCAGCCGCCAGCGGTCGAGCCGCCGGGTGAATCTCGGCGACAGCCCTTCGCGCTCGATGCGGACGAGGCGGCTGATCGCCGCGGCGCGCTTGGCGCGCCGCTCGCTGATCCGCTCGCCGCGGCGGACGGCGAACAGCAGCGGCCAGACGAACGCGAACCGCACGACCATGAGGATCGCGGCGGCGAGGAGCCCGAGCGCGACGGCCTGGTGCCACGGCACCGACTCCGCCTCGATCTCGGCGACGATCCCGGCGAGCTGGGCGCCCATGAGCAGGAAGACCCCGTGTTCGAGCACGAACTGGAGGGTCTGCCAGTTGATCCGCTCGGAGACGCGCGCCTGCGGACTGAGGCGCGCGCTCTGGTGGCCGGAGTAGATGCCCGCGGTGACGACGGCGATGACGCCGGACGCGTGGATGGCCTCGGCGGGGAGGTAGGCGATGAACGGCACGGCGAACGAGATCGCGGTGTCGAGGACGGGCTGGTCGAGGCGACGGCGGATGTAGACGCCGATGACGCCGGTGACGAGTCCGATGGCGACGGCGAAGACGACCGAGAAGCCGAAGTCGCCGACGGCGCTCCAGATGTCGAAGCCGCCGGATGCGACGAGGGCCGCGCTCGCGGCGATCGCGCTGCGGAACATGGTGAGGGCGGTGGCGTCGTTGACGAGGCCTTCGCCTTCGAGGATCGACAGCAGTCGCGGCGGCAGGCCGAGGCGCTTGCCGATCGCGGTCGCGGCGACGACGTCGGGCGGGCTGATGACGGCGCCGAGGGCGATCGCGGTCGCGTAGTCGACTCCCGGCAGGAGGAAGAAGAGCACCGTGCCGGCGATGAACGCGCTGACGAGCACGAGCACGACCGAGAGCGCCGTGATGGGCCCGAAGTTGCGTCGGAAGTCGACGACGGGCAGCTGGATCGCGGCGGCGTAGAGCAGCGGCGGGAGGACGCCGAGGAGGATGATCTCCGGCTCGACCTCGATGGGCGGGACGCCCGGGATGAAGCTGTACCCGATGCCGACGAGCACGAGCAGCAGAGGCGCCGCGACGCCGAGCCGCCGGCCGAAGGCGGTGGCGGCGACGATGACCACGACTCCGCCGACCGCGACGAGTCCGTAGCCGAGATCCATAGCCTTCAGATTATCGGCGCCCGGCGGCGGTCAGCGCCGCATCCGGTCAGCCCCCGACCACCAGCCTTCAGTACCAGCCCTTGTTCTGGCTGTGCTGCCACGCGCCGCACGGGGTGCCGTACCGGCCCTGGATGTAGCCGAGGCCCCACTTGATCTGGGTGCGCGGGTTCGTCTTCCAGTCGGACCCCGCGGTCGCCATCTTGTCGCCCGGCACCGCCTGCGGGATGCCGTACGCCCCGCTCGACGGGTTGTGGGCGTACACGTTCCAGTGCGACTCCTTGTTCCAGAGCGCGACGAGGCAGTCGAACTGCTTCTTGTCCCAGCCCTTGGCGAGCACCATGTCGTACGCGATCGCCTGCGCGGTGCCGGGGTCGGGCGTGCCCGCGGCCGGGGCGGACGGCGGGGGGATGACGATGCGGGTGACGCCGTAGTCGTCGCGGTCGGCGCCCGCGTGGTCGACGCCCGCGAAGACGAAGGCCTGGCCCGGACCCTGCGCCTCGCGTGGGAGGGTCTCGAGGGCGGCGACGCTCGAGCCGGCGCCGCTCACGGCGACCGCCGAGACGGCGACGAAGGCGAGCACGACGCCCGTGGCGAAGACGGGCAGCGACCAGGCGGAGCGCACGTGACGCGGGGCGTGCGCTCCGGATGCGGCGCGCGACGACGTGCCGGGACGCAGCACATCCCGGATGAGGGCGGTCCCCCGCCGTCGATACCCGCTCACAGTTCCGGCATCCTACGGAATGTTCCCGGGGAGAACCTGACCTTCCGGCTTACGCCTTGACGGCGAGCAGCACGTCGATGACGGCGTCGAGCACGAGATCCACCTGGGTCTCGTGGTACCCGCCGCGCTGCGGGGCGAAGATCGCGCCCCGCACGTCTTCGGCGCTGAGCTCCTCGCCCTGCTGGAGGTAGCGCACGACGCGGTCGGTGAAGGCGTCGACGTCGCGCACCGAGTAGCCCCCGGTGAACGGCCCGACGCGTTTGAAGCGGCGGCCGCGCGGGCGCACGAAGCGGTCGAGCAGCACCTGGGCCTCGGAGCGGGCCTGCTGGTAGAGCCCCTGGTCGCCGAGCTGGGTGAGCATGCGGTCGCGCTCGCGCGCGGCGAAGGCGTCTTCGAGGCGCTCGAGGGCGGCATCCACGTGGCTCGGCGAGTAGCCGCCGCGCCGCATCGTGAAGGCGACGCGGCGGATGGTCTCCGCGGTCACCGTCTTCGCGGCCTCGGGGTCACCCGTGTAGGCGCGGCGGGCGTCCTCGAGGAAGCCCTCGACCTCGTCGATGTCGTAGCCGCGGCCGCGCTTGATCCGCGGGAAGGTCGTGCTCACACCGGAATCTTACGGGGCGCTCGCTGGGGGAAGCCCCCGCGAGAGCCCCGGGGCCGGGTCACCGGCCGGATCACCGGCTGCTCAGAGGTTGACGGCGAGGTACTTCTCCTCGAGGTACTCGAGGATGCCCTCGCTCGAGCCCTCGCGGCCGAGTCCGGACTGCTTGGTGCCGCCGAACGGCGCCGCCGGGTCGGAGAGCACGCCGCGGTTGACACCGACCATGCCGGCGTCGATGCGGAGGCCGACGCGGAGCGCGAGGGATTCCTCGCCGAACACGTAGCCGATGAGGCCGTAGATCGTGTCGTTCGCCATCCGCACCATCTCGTCGACGTCGTCGACGCGCACGATCGCCGTGACCGGTCCGAAGATCTCGGTCTGGTTGATCGTGTCGCCGTGGGTGACGCCGGTGACGAGCGTCGGCGCGTAGAACGCGCCCTGCTCGGAGGCCTCGCCGCCGAGTTCGACGGTCGCGCCTTCGGCGACGGCGGTCTGCACGAGTTCGGCGACCTTGTCGCGCTCGGCGAGCGAGACGAGCGCGCCGAGGGTGTTCTCGCGATCGAGACCCGGACCGTGCTTGACCTTCGCCAGTTCGGCGGTCATCTTCGCGACGAACTCGTCGTAGACGTCGGTGTGCACGTAGAAGCGGTTCGCGGCGGTGCAGGCCGAGCCGCCGTTGCGCATCTTGGCGACCATGGCGCCCTGCACGGCGAGGTCGATGTCGGCGCCGGGCAGCACGAGGAACGGGGCGTTGCCGCCGAGTTCCATCGACGTCGAGACGACCGTCTCCGCCGCTTCGCGCAGCAGCACGCGGCCGACCTCGGTCGACCCGGTGAACGAGAGCTTGCGCACCGCGGGGTGGTGGATCATCTTCGCGATCGCCGGACCGGTCGGCACCGGGGTGACGAGGTTGACGACGCCCTTGGGCACGCCCGCGCGGCGCAGCACGTCGACGACGTAGGCGGCGGTGAGCGGCGTCTCGCGCGCCGGCTTGAGGATGGTGGTGCAGCCCGCGGCGAGCGCCGGGGCGAGCTTGCGGGTGGCCATCGCGGCCGGGAAGTTCCACGGCGTGATGAGCAGCGACACCCCGATGGGCTGGCGGGTGACGAGGATGCGCTTGTCGCCGTTCGGGGCGATGCGGAAGTCGCCCGGCACGCGCACTGCCTCCTCGGCGAACCAGCGGAAGAACTCGGTCGCGTAGCCGGCCTCGGCCATGGCGTCGCCCCACGACTTGCCGTTCTCGCGCACCATCAGCTCGGCGAAGTACTCCTTCTCCGCCGTGAGGATCTCGAAGGCCTTGCGCAGGATCTCGCCGCGCTCACGGGGCGCGGTCGCGGCCCATCCCTCGAAGGCGGCGGAGGCCGCGTCGATCGCCGCCTCGCAGTCGGCGTCGGTCGCGATCGCAAAGTCGGCGATCGTGGAGCCGTCGGCGGGGTCGACGACGGGGAAGGTCTTGCCCTCGGCGCCGTCGCGCCATTCGCCGTCGATGAAGAGCTGGGAGATGTAGTTCGGGGAGTTCGGGGAGGTGTCCACGGTGACTGTCCTATCGGTCTTTCTCTCGGATGATTCTTCCGCAGTTCGGCGGAGGTCGGGGTCGGTGGGTCGACTCGTCGGGCTCAGCGAGTCGGGCTCAGGCGGGTCGGGGCTCAGCGAGTCCGGGCTCAGGCGAGCCGTGAGCGGTCGCCGTCGAAGGCGGCGTCGAGGATGCGCTCCAGCAGGTCGGGTGTCGCCTCGCGCGAGGCGAGCGCGACGAGGCGGGTGACGCCGCCCGCGAGTTCGGCGATCCGCGGCAGCCAGGCGCGCTCGACGCCGAGGTCGGCGAGGCTCGCGGGCAGCCCGATCTCGGTCGTGATGGCGGCGAGCCGGTCGATCGCGGCCTGCGCGTCGTCGCGCACCGCGCCGCCGCCGACGCCGAGGGCCCCGCCGATCTCCGCGAGCCGCTCCACGGTCTGCTCGAAGCACGCCTGCAGCACGTAGGGCAGCATGAGCCCCGTCCCGACCCCGTGCGGGGTGTGGGTGAGCGCGCCGATCGGATACTGCAGCGCGTGCGAGAGGTGCGTGCCGCCGGAGCCGAAGGCGAGCCCGCCGAGCAGGCTCCCCCACGCCATCCGCTCGCGCGCCTCGGCGTCGGTCCCGTCGGCGACGGCGCGCGGGAGGGCATCCCCCATCGCGCGCAGCCCGTCGAGGGCGAGCAGGCTTGAGAACCGGTTGCGGCCGACGAACATCGGCAGTTGCGCGTCCCAGGCCGGCTGCCGGTCGACGGCCGTGTACGACTCGGCGCAGTGCACGATCGCGTCGATGCCGGAGGCGGCGGTGACGCCCGCGGGGGCGCCGGTCGTGAGGTCGGGGTCGACGATCGCGACGCGCGGGATGAGGGCCGCGTCGGAGACCCCGACCTTGAGTTCGCGGTCGGGGTCGGAGACCACGGCGACGGGGGTCGCCTCGGATCCGGTGCCCGCGGTGGTCGGCACGGCGACGATCGGCAGCACCGGGAATCCCACCCGGTTCTCGCCGTAGTACGCGGCGAGCGGGTGCGCGCCGTCGCCCCTCGATCCGCCCGCCGGCTCGGAGAGCAGCAGGGCGACGAGCTTGCCGAGGTCGAGGGCCGAGCCGCCGCCCCACGCGACGACGACGTCCGGTTCGGCGGACCGTGCGGCCTCGGCGGCGGCGACGACGCTCTCGACGGGCAGCTCGGGCACGACCTCGCGGTGTACGTGCACGCGCACCCCCGCGGCGTCGAGCGCGGCGACCGCTTCGATGAACTCGGGGGTCCCGGCGAGGAAGGGGTCGACGACGACGAGCGCGCGCGAGCCGAGGCGGGCGACGGCGGGGGCGAGCGAGGCGCGGGCGCCGCGGCCGAAGTGCACCGCGTCGGGGGCGCGGAGGACGCCGATCGCGTCGCCGATGTGCCCGCGGTGGGTGGGGGTGGTGCTCGGGTGGTTCACGGTCGTGCTCCGTTCCGGAGGTCGGTGACGCGGTCCCAGAGGGCCGCGTCGAGGGGGATGCCGTCGGCGAGACGCGCGGCGCGCTCCGCCCGGGCCCGGTCGCCCGGCACCGCGACGGCGTCGCCGCTGTCGCGTACGGCGTCGAAGTAGGCGGTGAGCCCGGCGAGCGCGGCGCCCGCTCCGCCCTCGGGCGCGCCGAGCGTTCCCGGCGCGAAGACGACGAACACGTCGCCCTTCGTCGGCGGGTGCTCGACGTCGAGGGTCCCGCGCACGTCGCGCCCGAACGCGGTGCCGGCGAGCACGCCGACGAGCGCCTCGATGGCGAGGCCGAGCGCGTAGCCTTTGGCGCCGCCGAACGGGGCGAGCGCACCGCCCGCCGCGGCGACGGCATCCGTCGTCGGGTTCCCGTCGGCGTCGACCGCCCAGCCGAGCGGGATGGGCTCGTCCCGCGCCGCGTGGTCGAGGATGCGCCCCGCCGACACCTGCGACGTCGACATGTCGAGGATGAGCGGCTCGCCGAGGGTCGGGACGCCGATGCCGATCGGGTTGGTGCCGACCATCGCGGTCGCCCCGCCCCACGGATGCACGAGGGCCTCGCTCACGGTGAAGCCGATCGACGCCGCCCCGGCCGCGGCCGCGCGCTCGAGGTAGGGGGCGAGCATCCCGGCGTGGCCGGCGTTGCGGATGCTCGCGACGGCGACGCCCGTGGTCGCGGCGCGCTCGAGCAGCATCCCGAGGGCGCGGTGGATGACGACCGGCCCGAGTCCGCGGCGACCGTCGACGGCGAGCGCCGCGTCGCCGCGCCATTCGAACTCCGGCTCGACGGCGGAGACGGCGAGCCCGGCGGCGAGTCGGCCGGCCAGCACGGGGAGGCGCCGGATGCCGTGGGAGGCGTGCCCGCGCAGGTCGCCCTCGACGAGCATGTCGGCCTGGGTCGCGGCATCCTCCGGCGTCGCCCCGTGGCGGGCGAGCACGTCGCGGATGAGCGCGTGCTCGTCGTCACGCGACACGAGCACCGTGCCCGGGCTCGTGTCGCGCGCGGGGGATGACGGGGGCGTCGGGCGGATCACACGGCGATCCTGCCGGGGCCTAGGCTGGGCGGCGATGGAGCGTCCCACCCAGCAGGACACGGGCTCCCCCGGCGTCGCGGAACCCGCGGACCCGGCGGAGCGCTCCGCCGTGCGCAAGGCGCTCGACCTGCTCGACGTCTTCGGCCCCGGTTCGGGTGAGCTGAGCATCCGTGAGATCGCCCGCCGCGCCGGCGTGCCGCGCTCGACCGCGCACCGGCTCGTCGCCGAACTCGTCGAGTGGGGCGCCCTCGAGCGCTCGCCGGGCGGCGGGCTGCGGCTCGGGATGAAGCTCTTCGAGCTCGGCAGCCGCGCTCCGGCCCCCGGGTCGCTGCGCGAGGCGGCCCTGCCTTACGCCCACCATCTGCACGAGGTCACCCGGCTCACCGTCAACGTCGCCGTGCGCGACGGCGGGGAGATCGTCTACCTCGAGAAGATCAGCTCGCGCTCGCTGCGCGTCCCGCACTCGCGGCTCGGCGGGCGTCTCGCCGCGCACGCCACCGGGCTCGGCAAGGCGATCCTCGCGTTCAGCGACCCCGGCGTGGTCGACGCCGTGCTCGCCGGGCCGCTCGCCGCGGCCACTCCGGCGACCATCACCGACCCGGAGCGGCTGCGCGCCGAACTGGCGACGGTGCGCGAGCGGCGCGTCGCGTACGACGTCGAGGAATCCCAGCCGGGGCTGTTCTGCGTCGCCGCGCCGATCCTCGACGGCCACGGCCGCGCGATCGGCGCGATCTCGGTCACCGGCGCGACGGCGCTCGACCAGGCGGAGCGCTTCGCCCCGGCGGTCAGCACGACAGCGCTCGCGGTCGCGGGGGCGCTGCGCCCGCGACGCCGCCCCTGAGGGAGGCGCTCCCGTCGCAGGCCTCCCGACGCAGACCTCCCGACATAGACCTCCCGACGAGGCCTCCCGACGAGCCGCTCTTGACGAAGACTCAGCCCACCGGTTGGGTGGGGGCATGCCCGCAGCCTCTCCCCCACCCCGAGACGCGGTCCCGCTGATGCGCGCGCCCTCCTGGGTGTTCGGCGGGGCGCTCCTCGTCGCCTCCGTGCTGCTGCCGCTCGTGCTCGGCACGGGCACCCCGCTCGTCGGCGGGGGCACCCTCGGCGGCGTGCTGTTCGCGGGGGCGCTCGTGGCGTTCGCGGTCGGGGTCCGGGGCGACGGCGCCGTGGCGGCCGGTCGCGCCCTCGGAACCTGGACGCTCGTCGCCTGGGGCCTCGCCGCGCTCGCGGTGCCGGTCGTCGCCACCCTGCTGACGCCCGTGCTCGCCGACCCGGCCGCGGGCGTCCCCTTCGGCATGGCGACGACGCTCCTGCTCTTCGTGCTCGGCCTGCTCGCGACGACGCAGATCGCGCTCTCCGGCGTCGTGCCCACGCCGTGGCACCGCGGGCCGCTCATCGCGCTGCTCGCGGTCGCCGCATCCTGGGTGATCACGCAGGTCGCCGCGGTGCTCGCGCCGACGATGTACGGCGTGATCGCCGGCGCCACCACGCTCCAGGCGCTCGTTCTCGCCGCCGCCATGACGGTCGTCGGGATCGCCGCGATCGCGCTCGGAGCCCAGCCCGCGGAGCGCGAGGCGTCGCAAGCCTGACGACGGCGGATGCCGGACCGCGGCTCCCGAGGGAGCAGTCACTTCGTGGTGGATCTGAGGGGACTCGAACCCCTGACCCCCTGCATGCCATGCAGGTGCGCTACCAGCTGCGCCACAGACCCGAAGCCCTGACGGGCAACTACGCCAGATTACTACACCTCGCGCCGCTGTTCGAATCGGCGCTCGTCCGGCCGCGACCGCGTTGCAGACTGGATGCCATGCCGACCGCCTCCCCGACCGAGTCCCGCGAGCCGATCACCGTCGCGATCACGCGGCACGTCGACCCCGGACGCGCGACGGAGGTGGCCGCATGGGCGCGCGCGGGCGAGGAACTGCTCCGCGGACGCCCCGGATTCCTCGGCAACGGCTGGATCCGCCCCGACCCCGAGAGCCCCGAGTGGCACATGCTCTACCGGTTCGCGGATGCCGAGAGCCTCGCCGCGTGGGAGGCGTCGCCGGAACGCGCGTGGTGGGTGGCCTCGGCCCAGGGGCTCGTCGAGGACGCGCGACTCGAACGCCGCACCGGCATCGAGGGGTGGTTCGACTCCCCCGCGAACGTCGAGGTGATCGCCGCCGCCCCGCCGGCTCCGCCGCGCTGGAAGCAGATGTGCGCGATCTTCCTCGCGTTCTACCCGCTGAGCCTCGGCGCGAACGCGCTGCTCGGCTGGCTCATCCCGGAGTGGCCGCTGTGGCTGCGCGTGCTCGTCGCCGTCGTGCTCGTGACGCCGGTGATGACCTACGCGGCGCTGCCGCTCGTCACTCGCGCGTTGCGTCCGTGGCTGCGGGCAGGTCGAGCGGGATGACCGGGCAGTCCTTCCAGAGGCGCTCGAGGGAGTAGAACATCCGGTCTTCCTCGTGGAAGACGTGCACGACGATGTCGCCGAAGTCGAGCAGCACCCAGCGCCCCTCGGAGCGGCCCTCGCGGCGCAGCGGCTTCGCGCCGGCCTCGATCAGCTTGTCCTCGATCTCGCCCGCGATGGCGAGCACGTTGCGCTCGTTGCGACCGGTGACGAGCAGGAACGCGTCGGTCAGCGGCAGGGGTCCGGTGACGTCGAGGGCGACGAGGTCCTCCCCCGCCTTGGAGTCTGCGGCGAGCGCTGCGACGCGCAGCAGCTCCCGGGCGCGATCACTGGCCGCCACGATGTCCTTCGTTCGAGATTCGACTGGGAGAGATCAGAGCACGTCCGTGGCGATGGCGACGACGAGGAGCGTCACGACGACGACCACCATGGCGGAGGCCGCCGCGATGAGGGCGGTCAGGGCGCGCGTGTGGTTCTTGGGCTTGACGGTGCCGATGATGGCCTGACGCGAGCCGGTGTGGCTCGAGACGGCTTTGATCGCCCGGATCGGCACGGAGTCGGTGTTGACCAGCTGGTGGTCGCCCGGGTCGAGCAGGTGGTCGATGTCGGACTCGTCGAGCGGCGCGTGCGCGCCCGTCGAGGACAGCGACGACGGCAGGTTGATCGACCCGGTGAGCATCGTCTCGCCGGTCGTCATGTCCTGGCCCGGCAGCGACGGCAGCACGAGGGCGCTCGTCGTGAGGCTGCCCGCGCCGATGCGGCGAGAGATCGTGGACTCGTTCACCTGGGTGGCGTCGTCGAGGTCGGCCTGGGTCGTCCAGTGGCCGGCGGGGCGCTCGGCGGACACCGGCGCGGCGGGGGCTGCGGGCTCGACGAGCGGGGCGGGGACGACGGGCGCCGCCTGCGCGGGGGCCTCCGGCTCCGGCATCACCGGCGCGACGGGCTCGGGCGCGACGGCCTCGGTCGAGACGGGCTCGGGCGAGAACCGGGGCTCGAACACCGGCGGCGCGGGCTGCTCGGGCGCGACCGGCTCGGGCGAGAACCGCGGCTCGAACGCCGGGGGCGCGGGCTGCTCCGGCGCCGGCTGCTCCGGCACGGCCGCGGTCTCGATGCGCGGCAGGAATCCGGTCGTCGGCTCGTCGACGGGCGACGGCTGCGCGGCACGACGGCCACCGCGACGCTGCGGGGCCGCCGTGGCTTCGTCCGCCTCGACGGCGGGCGCGGCGAACAGCTGAGGCGCGACCGGCGCCTGCGGGAAGGAGACGGGCGCGACAGGCGCGGCCGGGGCCGGCGCGGCGGACTGGTCGAGCGGCGCGACCTCCGACGTGTCGGCGGTGCGGTTCTGCTCGCGCAGCAGCCGCAACTCGCGGCGGGTGAGGGTCTGCTCGTTCGGCGCGCCGGCGAGGGACTCGGCGAGGGATGCCGCGGCGGGCGCCACGGTCGCGCGCGTCTGCGTCTGGTACTCGACGACGCCGCCGCGGTCGTACTCGGGCGCCCACGCGGGAGGCGCGGTGCGGGCCTCGGGGCTGTAGTCGCGAGGACGGAACGCCGGCTGCTCGCCGGATCCGCCCTCGGTCGCGGGCTGCGGCGCCTCGGCCGCGGGCTGCCCCGGCTCGGCCGCGCGGCGACCGGCGGCGGGAGGGGCGTCGTAGCCGGGAAGCGGCGGACGGTTCTGCGTCACGTAGTCGAGGGGCTCGCCCGACCCGGGCACGGCGAGCGGGTTCTGGGCGGCGGGATACGAGGTCGACGACTCAGGGCGCTCACCCTGACGGGCGGCGCGCCGCGAAAGCGGCGGATCCTGGTAAGTCGTCATGCCCTAACTTCCCTGAGGCGTGGTCCGGTACAGGTGGTGCTTGGAGATGTACTGCACGACACCGTCGGGGACCAAGTACCACACCGGGTATCCCCGGCCGACTCGCTGCCGGCAATCGGTGGAGGAGATCGACAGAGCGGGTACTTCGAGGGAGCTTACGCCTTGCTCCGGCAATCCGCGAATACTCAGGGAATGTCCAGGTCGGGAGACGGCGACGAAATGGGCGAGCTGCCAGAGCTCCTCGACGTCCTTCCACTCGAGGATCTGCGCGACCGCGTCGGCCCCCGTGATGAAGAACAGCTCGGCATCCGGTCGCTGCCTGCGGATGTCGCGCAGGGTGTCGATCGTGTAGGTCGGACCACCCCGCTCGATGTCGACGCGGCTCACCGTGAAGCGCGGGTTCGAGGCGGTCGCGATGACCGTCATCTCGTAGCGGCGTTCCGCGGGAGAGACCGAGGTCTTCATCCACGGCTGGCCGGTGGGCACGAACACGACCTCGTCGAGGTCGAAGCTCTGCTGCACCTCGCTCGCCGCGACCAGGTGGCCGTGATGGATCGGGTCGAACGTGCCGCCCATGATGCCGATCCGCGCCCGGCGCGGAGCGTCGTCGGTCATCCCGCGAGCTTAGTGGTGCGCGTCCTGGGAGTCGGCGGACACCCGGTCGTGGTGCCGGTGCGCGACGTCGCGGTAGCTCCAGGAGATCACGGTGATGAGCGCGAAGAACGCCGCGGCGATCGCGGGGAAGGCCCAGACGGGCAGCACGAGTTCGATCAGCTCGTGCTCGGCCTCGAGCGGGAGGAACGGAAGCATGATGCGATCCTAGCCGCGCACTCCGGTCAGGCCCGAATCCCGCGCCCGGGAGTCCCGGTCAGCCGCGGACCTGACCCGAGCCGCGCACGAGCCACTTGGTGCTCGTCAGCTCGGGCAGCCCCATCGGGCCGCGGGCGTGCAGCTTCTGCGTCGAGATGCCGACCTCGGCGCCGAAGCCGAACTCGCCGCCGTCCGTGAAGCGCGTCGACGCGTTGACCATGACGACCGCGGAGTCGACCTCGGCGAGGAACCGCTCCGCGCGGGCGAGGTCGTTGGTGACGATCGACTCGGTGTGGTGCGTCGAGTAGCGGTCGATGTGGTCGAGGGCGGCATCCATGTCGTCGACGACGGCGACGTTGAGGTCGAGGCTCATGTGCTCGGTGGCCCAGTCGTCGTCGGTGACCGGCTCGGCGTCCGGGAAGATCGCGCGCACCCGCTCGTCGGCGTGCAGGGTGACGCCGCTCGCGCGCAGCTCCGCGAGCACCGGCGGCAGCAGCCGCTCGGCCGACGCCGCGTCGACGAGCAGGGTCTCGAGCGCGTTGCAGACGCTCGGGCGCTGCACCTTCGCGTTGACGGCGATCTCGGTCGCCATCGCCTCGTCGGCGCTCGCGTCGAGGTAGAGGTGCACGACCCCGGCCCCGGTTTCGATGACCGGCACCTTCGACTCCCGCACCACGGTGTCGATGAGCTGGGCGCTGCCGCGCGGGATGAGGACATCCACGTAGCCGCGGGCCTGCATGAGCTGCGTCGCGCCTTCGCGACCGAACTCGTCGATCGTCTGCACCGCGTCGCCGGGGAGCCCGGCGCTCTCGAGCGCGCCCTGGAGCAGTTCGACGAGCACGCGGTTGGTGTTCTCGGCGGCCGACCCGCCGCGGAGCACGACGGCGTTGCCGCTCTTGAGCGCGAGGGCGGCGATGTCGATCGTGACGTTCGGGCGCGCCTCGTAGATGGCCCCGACGACGCCGAACGGCACGCGCACCTGGCTCAGCAGCAGGCCGTTGGGCAGGGTCGAGCCGCGCAGCACCTCCCCCACCGGGTCGGGCAGCGCGATGATCTGACGCACCGCGTCGGCGAGGCCGGCGAGGCGCTTCTCGTCGAGGCGGAGGCGGTCCTGGAGCCCGGCGGAGAGCCCGTTCTCGCGCCCGTTGGCGAGGTCGAGCTCGTTCGCGGGGAGGATGCGGTCGGCGCCCGCGGCGACGGCGACGGCGATCGCCTCGAGGGCGGCGTCCTTGCGTCCCGACGGGAGCGTGGCGAGGGTGCGCGCGGCGACGCGGCTGCGCTCCAGCTTCTCGGTGAGCGACGTCGCGAGGATCGTGTCCGACATGGCGCGAGCTTAGCGGCGGCCGGACAGGAGCAGGATGGTGGGGATGTCGCTCCGCACTCCCCGCCCGTGGCTCATGCTCGTCGTCGCGGGCGGATCCCAGGCCGCCACGGGGATCCTGCTCGCGGCCCCCGCCTACCTCATCCCGCTGCTGCATACCGAGCGCGGGCTCGGGCTCGTCGAGGCGGCGCTGCTCGCGACCGCGCCCCACGTGGGCGTGCTGGCGACGCTCATCCTGTGGGGCGCCGCGGTCGACCGGTGGGGCGAGCGGCTCATCCTCGTGCTCGGCCTGCTCGTCGCGGTCGCCGGCGCGATCGCGGCCACCCTGACCGAGGACTACGCGGTGCTCGCCGTCGCGTTCGTGCTGTGCGGGGCCGGGTCCTCCGCGACGAGTTCGACGAGCGGCCGCATCGTCATCGGATGGTTCCCGCCCGAGCGGCGCGGATTCGCGATGGGCCTGCGTCAGATGGCGCCGCCGATCGGCACCGCCGCGGGCGCGCTCCTCGTGCCCCCGCTCGTCACCGGCAACGCCATCTGGCCGCCGTTCGCGGTCGGCGCGGTCGTCGTCGCGGTGTTCGCGGCGCTCAGCACGACGTTCATCGTCAACCCGGCGCGCCCCGCCGGTCCGGTCGACGCCGAGGGCCGCCCCGCGAACCCCTACCGCGGCGACGTCACGCTGCTGCGCATCCACCTCGCGTCGGCCCTGCTGCACGTGCCGCAGTTCGCCCTGACGACCTTCGGCCTGGTCTGGCTCATCGCCGACCAGGGCTGGGATCCGGTCGCCGCCGGCCTCCTCGTCGGCGCCGCGCAGATCGTCGGCGCGCTCGGCCGGGTCGGGATCGGGATGCTGAGCGACCGGATCGGCAGCCGCCTGCGGCCGCTGCGCCAGGTCGCCGTCGTCGGCGTCCCCCTCCTGCTCCTCACCGCCGTCGCCGGCTGGACCCACCAGCCGATCGCCGTCGCCGTGCTCTTCGTCCTCGCGTCGACCGTGAGCGTCGCCGACAACGGCCTCGCCTTCACCGCCGTCGCGGAGATCGCCGGGCCGCACTGGTCGGGCCGCGCGCTCGGCACGCAGAACACCGGCCAGGCGGTCACCGCCGTGCTCGTCGGCCCCGCGGTCGGCGCCCTCATCGGCCTCGTCGGCTACTCCGGGATGCTCGCCCTCCTCGCCCTCACCCCCGCGGCCGCCATCCCGCTCGTCCCCCGGGATGCCGCCGACCCCGAGCCCGTCGCGGGATAATCGAGGGGGACGCGCACAGCTGCGCGCCGCAACACCCGAAGGACCGTCAGTGCGCCGGAATCACCTCGCGGCGCTCGACGACGCCGCCCTCGTCGCTCGCACCCGCGACGGCGACCTCGACGCGTTCGGCGTGCTCTGGGAGCGGCACCGGGGGGCGGTGACCCGCGCCGCGCGATCCTTCACCGGCTACGACGCCGACGACGTCACGGCGGAGGCGTTCGCGCGCGTCCTGCGCCAGGTGCGCGCGGGCGGCGGCCCGGACTCCGAGCCGCGGGCCTACCTCGTGCGCACGGCGCGCAACGTCGCGACCGAGTGGGCCCGCCGCGACGGCGGAGCCGCGCTCGCCCCCCTCGACGAGGAGGCCGCCGGCGCGACCGACGACCACGCCGACGCGGTCGACCGCCGCGCCGCCGCCCGGGCCGCGTACGAGCGCCTGCCCGAGCGCTGGCGCCAGGCGCTCTGGTACCGGGATGTCGAAGACCTCCCCGTCGCGGAGTGCGCCCGCATCCTCGGCGCCACCCCGAACTCGACGACCGTCATGCTGCGCCGCGCCCGCGAGGGGTTCGCGCAGGAGTGGATCCGCGAGAACCTCGAGCGTCGAGGCGCGAGCGACGAGTGCGCGTGGGTGACCGGGCGGCTCCCCCGCCACGCGCGCGGGAAGACGACGCCCGGCGACGCCCGGCGCATCACCGCCCACCTCGCGGCGTGCGCCGACTGCACCCTCGGCGCGGCCGAGGCCCGGCACCTCGACGGGCGCCTCGCCGTGCTCCTGCTGCCCGCCCTGCTCGGCAGCGAACTGCTGCGGCAGACGCTCACCGCCGATCCCGCCCCGTCCGCGTCGGCGACCGCCGCCTCGACCGGTGGATCAGCCGCGGGATCGGCCCCGGGATCGGCCGGGCCGCGGCTCGCGGCGGTCCCGGCGTCGCGCGGGGTCGCGCGCCTGCTCCCCGCGACCGCGGCCGGCCGCTGGGCCCTCGCGGGCGGCGCCGCCGCGCTCGTCGCCGCGATCACCGTGACGGTTCTTGTCTGGCCGCGCCCGGACGTCGCCCCGGCGCCGCCCGTCGACGCGATCGTGCCGAGTCCCGCACCCGAGCCCACCCCCGACGCCGAACCGACGCCGACGGCGACGCCCGCCCCCGTCGCGAGTGCGACCCCCGCGAGCCCCGCGGCTCCCCCGCCGCCGGCCACGGCATCCCCGACCCCGGCCCCGGTGGCCGAGCGCGCGATCACGATCGACGCCGTGCCGTCGACGCCCGGCCTCTACCCCGCGATCTCCGGCCGCGCGACCCCGGGGGCCGCGATCACGGTCGTGTTCACCGGCCCGGGCGGCAGCGCCGCGCTGACGACGACGGCGAAGTCGAACGGGCGCTGGAGCGTCACGCCGAACATCTTCTCGGGCACGATCGCGTTCGAGGCGACGCAGCGCTACCGGAACGCGGCGGGCGCGACGGTGGAGCAGTCGGCCGCCGGGTCGTTCACGGTGACGCCGACCGTCGACGTGGTCGTCACGGCGACGGGCGACACGACGAGCACCGTGGTCGTCACGGGTCCGGCGGGAGCGACCGTCGAGGTCTCCAGCACCGTCGAGCCCGCGCTCTCCGGCACCTACACGGTCGGCGGCGACGGGCAGGTGCTCATCCCCTCCGCCCTGCCGAAGGGCGATCAGGCTCCCGTGCGGGTGCGGCTCGTGGCGGGGTCCGCGACCGGCCCGTGGGTCGTCTGGGGCTGACCCGCGCTCGCGGTCGCCGTCGGTTCCGGCACTGACTCGCGGACAGAGCTGCGGACAGAGCTGCGCCGCGGCCCCACCCGGAGGCGGGACCGCGGCGCGATCGGGGATGCCCGCGAGCAGCGCCGACGGGCCGACCTCGACCCAGGCGCCCGACACGGCCATCGCGTCGACGGTCCAGTGGGTCACCTCGGTGCCGGTGAAGGCGTCGAGCTCCCGCAGCACGGCGAGCAGCTCCTCGGGGGTCGGGATCGACTCCTCGTCGACCGTCACGAAGCGCACTGTGACCGTGCCGGGCGTGAAGATGCTCACCTGCACGTCGACCTGGTAGACGCTCGGCACCATCGGGTCGAGGCGCTCCGACAGGGCGGTGAGGGCGGCGGTGTCGGCCTCCGGGAAGTCCTGGATGATGTCGCCGAACATCGACAGGTCGGCCTCAGGCAGGGCCGGGGCGGGCGCGCTCGACTCGACCGGCGTGGTCTCGGCGGGAGCGGCGGTCGCGCACGCGCTGAGGCCCAGGACGAGGGCGGCGGCGACGGCGGTGACGGCGGTGATGGGCATGCGGCGCATGGGATGTGATTCCTCTCGTGACGACCGGAGGTTCCCGGTCATCTGTTCAGAGGCATCCGCATCCACGAATGTGACACCCGCCGCAGGAATCTTTCCCGGAGAGTCCCGCGGCCCGGAGTCGACCGCGATACGCGCGCCGCGGGCGCGCGCCTCAACCCGCGGTCGGGGCGGCGGGAGCGGGGCGCGGGGCGGCGTCGAACCAGGTGCCCGTCTCGTCGCCGGAGAGCGCCGCGGCGACGTTCGCCGTCGAGGCGAGCACGACGGGGATGCCGTGGGCGGCCGCGTGCTTGGCGGCGGCGATCTTGGTGCCTGCTCCCCCGGTGCCGACGCCCGCGGCGCCGATGTCGCCGAGTTCGACCCCCGCGAGGTCGTCCTCGAACGGCACGCGCGTGATCGGCCGAGCCCCGGGCTCCGACGGCGGGCGCGTGTAGAGCGCGTCGATGTCGGACAGCAGCACGAGCAGGTCGGCGGAGATGAGCTCCGACACGAGCGCGGCGAGCCGGTCGTTGTCGCCGAAGCGGATCTCCTGCGTCGCGACGGTGTCGTTCTCGTTGACGATCGGCAGGATCCGCAGGTCGAGCAGGCGCTCCATCGCGCGCTGGGCGTTGCTGCGCGGGGTCGGGTTCTCGAGGTCGCCGGCGGTGAGCAGCACCTGACCGGCGAGGATGCCGTAGCGGTCGAGCGAGGTCTGGTAGCGCCACATGAGCACGTTCTGCCCCACCGCGGCGGCGGCCTGCTGGGTGGCGAGATCCTTCGGCCGGCCGTCGAGCCGAAGGTAGTCCAGCGCGCTCGCGATGGCACCGGAGGAGACGAGCACGACCTCGACGCCGCGGCGGTAGGCGGTGACGAGGGCGTCGATGAGGGGCTCGATCTGCCCCGAGTTCTCGCCGCTCACGCTCGACGATCCGACCTTCACGACGATGCGCTTCGCCGCGAGAACGGTCTCCCGGGTCACTGCCCCTCCTCCTCCGACAGGTCTTCGCTCCACACCCCGGCGGCGCGCTCGGCCTCGTCCTGCGCGCGGCGGGCGGCCCGGGCGTCCATGCGCTCGTGGTACTCCTCGCGGCGCTCGGCCGTGGTGCGGCGGCGGTTGTCGTCGAAGCGCGAGTCCGTGCCGCGGGGGCCGGTGATGAGTTCGGCGGCGGAGGTGAGCGTCGGCTCCCAGTCGAAGACGCGCGCGTTCCCTTCGCCGATCGCGACGGCGGCGCCGGGGACCGCACCGGCTTCGAAGAGCGCCTCCTCGATCCCGATCTTGGCGAGCCGGTCGGCGAGGAAGCCGACGGCCTCGTCGTTGGTGAAGTCGGTCTGCGCCACCCAGCGCTCGGGCTTCTCGCCGAGCACGCGGTAGAGGGTCTCGGTGCCGCCCTCGACGCGGATGGTGAACTGCGCCTCGTCGACCGCCTTCGGCCGCAGCACGATGCGCGGCTTCTCGGCGGCCGCGGCGATGCGCGCGGCGCGGTCGGCGTCCACGAGCTCGGCGAGGGCGAAGGACAGCTCGCGCAGGCCTTCGCGGCTCACCGCGGAGATCTCGAACACGCGGTAGCCGCGCGCCTCGAACTCGGGGCGCACCATGTCGGCCATGACGCGGCCGTCCGGCACGTCGATCTTGTTGAGCGCGACGAGCTGCGGGCGCTCGAGCAGCGGCACCTGCCCGTCGGGCACCGGGTAGGCGGCGAGCTCGCCGAGGATGACGTCGAGGTCCTTGATCGGCTCGCGACCCGGCTCGTCGTTGGCGCAGTCGATGACGTGCAGCAGCGCGGCGCAGCGCTCGACGTGGCGCAGGAACTCCAGCCCCAGGCCCTTGCCCTCGCTCGCACCCTCGATGAGCCCGGGTACGTCGGCGACGGTGAACCGCGACTGGCCGGCCTCGACGACGCCGAGGTTGGGGTGCAGGGTCGTGAACGGGTAGTCGGCGATCTTCGGTCGCGCGGCGGAGAGCGCGGCGATGAGCGACGACTTGCCGGCGCTCGGGAATCCGACGAGCGCGACATCCGCGACCGTCTTCAGCTCGAGGACGACGTCGCCCTCCCAGCCGGGGGTTCCGAGCAGCGCGAATCCGGGCGCCTTGCGCTTGGTGGTCGCGAGGGCGGCGTTGCCCAGTCCGCCCTGGCCGCCGGGGGCGACGACGAAGCGCATCCCCGGCTGGTCGAGGTCGGCGAGCAGCTCGCCGTCCGGCGTGGTCACGACGGTGCCGACCGGAACGGGCAGGTCGAGCGCCTCGCCGTTCGCGCCGGCGCGGTTGTCGCCCATGCCGGGCGCTCCGTTGCCGCTCGAGCGGTGCGGACCGCGGTGGTACGACAGCAGGGTCGTGACCTGCGGGTCGGCGACGAGCGTGATGTCGCCGCCGTGGCCGCCGTTGCCGCCGTCGGGACCGGCGAGCGGCTTGAACTTCTCCCGGCGCACCGACACGCAGCCGTGGCCGCCGTGCCCCGCGCGCAGGTGGAGCGTGACCCGGTCGACGAAGGTCGTCATCGGATGCTCCTTCCTGTGCTGGCGCCGGCCGTGGTGCCGACATGACGAAGGGCGGACCGCAGTCCGCCCTCGTCGAAGATCCTGGATTCGGGCGTTCAGCCCGCCGGGACGATGTTGACGACCTTGCGGCCGCCCTTCTGCCCGAACTCCACGGCACCGGCCGAGAGCGCGAACAGCGTGTCGTCGCCGCCACGGCCGACGTTCGCGCCGGGGTGGAAGTGGGTGCCGCGCTGGCGGACGAGGATCTCGCCGGCCTTGACGACCTGGCCGCCGAAGCGCTTCACGCCGAGGTACTGCGGGTTGGAGTCGCGCCCGTTCTTCGAGGACGAGGCGCCCTTCTTGTGTGCCATGTCAGGAGCCCCTTACTTGATTCCGGTGACCTTGACGCGGGTGCGGTCGGCGCGGAAACCCTGGCGCTTCTTGTACCCGGTCTTGTTCTTGAACTTCTGGATGACGACCTTCGGACCACGCTCGTCGCCGAGGACCTCGGCGGTCACGGTGACCTTGGCGAGGGCCTTCGCGTCGTGGGTGATGGTGTCGCCGTCCACGAGGAGGACGGGGGTGAGCTGGACGTTGCCGTCCTTGTCAGCGGCGATGCGGTCGAGCACGACGACCGTGCCGACCTCGACCTTCTCCTGCCGCCCACCGGCGCGCACGATTGCGTAGACCACGGAAAATCCTTTGTTAGGGAAGAGTTCGGGTGCTCAGCTCCGGCGGTTACCGGGGGCACACCAAGGGGAGAGTCTATCCTCTTTTTCCCTGGATGTTCAATCGGAGCCCGCGGGCGCGCCGCCGACCGGGCTCCCTCCCCCATCCTGCCCTACTCCGGGCACGCTCCCGGCCCCTGCCGGCCCGGCGCCGGCGCCCGTCGCGACCTAGGATCGCCGGGTGGCCATCCTCATCGACGAGCCGATCTGGCCCGCGCACGGCACCGTCTGGGCGCACCTCGTGAGCGACACCTCGTACGACGAGCTGCACGCGTTCGCGGCGGCGGCGGGCATCCCGGAGCGGGGGTTCGACAACGACCACTACGACGTGCCCCTGCGCTCGTGGGACGACCTGGTCGCCCGCGGCGCGCAGCCCGTCAGCGGGCGCGAGCTGCTGCGCAGGCTCCAGGAGTCGGGGCTGCGCGTGAAGCAGCGCGACAAGGGCGCGCGCGGACCCCACCCGCACTGAGCGGGCGGGGTTCACCGGGGCGACGCTACTCCGCGACGGGCGGCGGCGTGACCGTCCCCGACGTCGACGCGCGACGCGAGCGGCGGCTGCGGCCGGTGCCGGGCGCGGCGGGCTCGGGCAGGGCGTCGAGCACCGAGTCGAGGATCTGCTCGGCGTCCGGGACCTTGCGCGACGCGCGCGGCGCCTTCTTGACCGGGATGTCGAGGATCTCGACCGCGACCGTCTCGGTCGTCTCGGCGGCCTCCACCGACCCGGCGCCGTCGAGCGGCTGGGCTTCGAGACCCTCGCCCTCGGCGTGCACGGTGCTCTTCGCGATCTGAGCGAGCGCGTTCTTCACGTCCTCGGTGATCGCGTGGGTGCCGCTCGAGCCGACGCCGTTCTTGACGGCGGGCGCCGCGGGCGCTCCCCCGCCGCCCCCGCGGCCGCGACGACCGCGCGAGCCGCCCGACGATCCCGAGCCGTCGGCGGCGGGACGGTGCTTGAACACGGGGTCGTGGTGCACGATGAGGCCGCGACCGGCGCACACCTCGCAGTTCTCGCTGAACGACTCCAGGAGTCCCAGGCCGAGCTTCTTGCGGGTCATCTGCACGAGGCCGAGCGAGGTGACCTCGGCGACCTGGTGCTTGGTGCGGTCGCGCGACAGGCACTCGACGAGGCGGCGCAGCACGAGGTCGCGGTTGGACTCGAGCACCATGTCGATGAAGTCGACGACGATGATGCCGCCGATGTCGCGCAGCCGGAGCTGGCGGACGATCTCCTCCGCGGCCTCGAGGTTGTTGCGGGTGACCGTCTCCTCGAGGTTGCCGCCGGAGCCGACGAACTTGCCGGTGTTGACATCCACGACCGTCATCGCCTCGGTGCGGTCGATGATGAGCGAGCCGCCCGAGGGCAGCCACACCTTGCGCTCGAGCGCCTTGTCGATCTGCTCGCTCACCCGGAACTCGTCGAACGAGTCGCGCTCGCCCTCGTACTTCTCGACGCGGTCGATGAGGTCGGGGGCGACGGCGGTGAGGTAGCCGGAGATCGTCTCGAGCGCGTCGTCGCCCTCGATCACGAGCTTGTGGAAGTCCTCGTTGAAGACGTCGCGCACGATCTTGAGCAGCAGGTCGGGCTCGCTGTGCAGGAGCGCCGGCGCCTGCTGGGTCTCGACGGCGCGCGAGATCTCCGCCCACTGCGAGATGAGGCGCTGGACGTCGAGGGTGAGCTGCTCCTCGGTCGCGCCCTCGGCCGCGGTGCGCACGATGACGCCCACCTCGTCGGGGAGCACGGCCTTGAGGATCTTCTTCAGGCGCGCGCGCTCGGTGTCGGGGAGCTTGCGGCTGATGCCGTTCATCGAGCCGTTGGGCACGTAGACGAGGTAGCGGCCGGGCAGGGAGATCTGCGAGGTCAGGCGCGCGCCCTTGTGGCCGACCGGGTCCTTCGTGACCTGCACGAGCACCTTGTCGCCGGGCTTGAGCGCCAGCTCGATCTTGCGGGCCTGGTTCTTGTTGCCGTCGCCCTCGGCGGCCGCGGCGGCGGCCTCCCAGTCGACCTCGCCGGCGTAGAGCACGGCGTTGCGGCCGCGGCCGATGTCGACGAACGCGGCCTCCATGCTCGGCAGCACGTTCTGCACGCGGCCGAGGTAGACGTTGCCGATGAGGCTCGCGTCCTGCGCGCGGGCGACGTAGTGCTCGACGAGCACGCCGTCCTCGAGGACCGCGATCTGGATGCGGCCGTACTTGCTGCGCACGACCATCGCCCGGTCGACGCTCTCGCGGCGGGCGAGGAACTCGGCCTCGGTGATGACGGGGCGGCGGCGCCCGGCATCCCGGCCGTCGCGGCGGCGCTGCTTCTTCGCCTCGAGGCGGGTGGAGCCCTTGACGCGCTGCGGCTCCGTGATCGGGGCGGGCTGCTGGCGCGGCTGACGCACCTTGACGGTCGTGTTGGGGGCGTCATCCCCCTCGCGCGGCGCCTCGCCGGAGCGGCGGCGCGAGCGGCGGCGGCTCGACGAGCTCGGGGCGTCCTCGTCGGGGAGGTCGTCGCCGATCACCGGGGTCGGGATCGGCGGGGCCTGGAAGAGCGGGATGAACGGGGAGGCGGGCACGAGCGGCTCAGGGGTGGCGGGAGCCTCGGCCTGCGCCGGAGCCTCGCCGGTCTTCTCGGCGGACTCGGGAGCCTCGTCGCCGGCGGCGTCGGCATCCGAGGTCGCCTTCTTGCGGCCGCGCGACCCGCGCTTCTTGGCGGGCTTCTCCTCCGCAGCCGGAGCCTCGGCCTCGGCGGCCTCGACGGGGGCCTCGGTCGACTCGGCCGCGGTGGCGGCATCCGGCGTCTCGGCCGCGGCGGACTTGGCACGTCCCCGGCCGCGGCGCGTCTTCGGGGCGGGCGCGTCGGCGCCCTCCTCGAGCGGGACCAGTCCCGTCAGGGACTCGGCTGACACATGCGACGCTGCGCTCTTCGGCGCGTTCTTCTCCACCATCGCTGGTGCACTCCTCAACCGGACGGGAGCCGCGCCACCCGCCGGTACCTCGAGCGGGCCGCCTCGGCGTTCCCGCGAATCCTGTTGTGGGGTGGCGAATCGCCACCTCGCGTCCTGTCACCACGCGGCGCACTCTCACTGCGCGATTCGGAACTGGCATCCGACGCGGTGCACGAGGGTCTCGGCACTCACGGCCCGGTTGCTGCCGAATCGCAGCGGCCCGGAAAGCTTTCGTGTAGTGCGACCGGGCGCGGCCCGGTCGGCTTGCGGTCAAGTATCGCACGAGGATTGCGATAATCGGCTCGTGAACCCGACCGACACCCCGCGTCCGCCCCTCGCCCTGGCGATCTTCCTCATCGTCGCCGGTGCCCTCGGCTGGTGGGCGTCCTTCTCGCTCACGGTCGACAAGTTCATCCTCCTGGAGAACCCGGAGGCCGACCTCGACTGCAACTTCAGCCTCATCGTGCAGTGCGGCGAGAACCTCAGCTCGTGGCAGGGGGCCGTGTTCGGATTCCCCAACCCGCTCCTCGGCCTCGGCGGATTCGTCGCCCCGATCGCCGTCGGTGTCGCGCTCCTCGCGGGTGCGCGGTTCGCGCGCTGGTTCTGGATCGCCTTCAACGCCGGGATCGCCGGCGCGCTCGGCTTCGTCATCTGGCTGATCTCGCAGAGCATCTTCGTGCTCCACACGCTGTGCCCCTGGTGCATGCTCGTCTGGAGCGTCACCATCCCGCTGTTCTGGGTCGTGACGGCGCGCAACCTCGCCGAGGGCGTCTACGGCGCCGGCGCGGTGCGGGTCGGGGACTTCCTGCGCTCGTGGCAGATCCCGCTCGTGATCGTGTCCTACGCGGTCGTGATCTTCCTCGCGCAGCTCGAGCTCGACATCCTGAGCCGCCTCGCCGTCGGCACCCTCTGAGCCGCCGCCCCGACCGCCGCTCACCGGGGATGCTGCGGCGCGACCCCACTGGGCGGGGTGGTCTGGGCGATTCCATAGACGAGGCCCGATAGGGTCTCATCCGTGGCACAGCAGGCACGACTCACCAAGGACCAGCGCCGGGAGATGGCGCGCGAGATGGCGCGCGCCGAGCGCGAGAAGCGGCAGAAGGCGCAGGCGCGCAACCGCATCCTCGTGCGCGTCGGGGCGACCGTCGGCGTTCTCGCCCTCCTCGGCGGCGTCGCCGGCGGCATCTGGCTCGCGACCCGCCCCGCAGGCCCCGGCCCCGCCAACATGGCGTCGGACGGCATCCTGTTCACCGGCTCGGGCGACGAGATCAAGCACGTCGCGACCCCCGGCATCCCGGACGGCGACGACCCGGTCGCGACCGACCCGTCGAACTACGCCGCGCCGCTGCACATCGTCAGCTACATCGACTTCGGCTGCCCCTACTGCCAGCAGTTCGAGCTGGCCAACGCGGAGCAGATCCAGGAGCTCGTCGCGTCGGGCCAGGCGACCTACGAGGTGCACCCGATCAACCTCCTGTCGGGCGCGTTCCTCGGCTCGAAGTACTCGCTGCGCTCCGCCAACGCGGGCGCGTGCGTCGCCGCCTACGAGCCGGACAAGTTCCTCGACGTCTCGGCGGCGCTGTTCGAGAACCAGCCGTCCGAGTCGACCCGCGGCCTCACCAACGGTGAACTCGTCGACCTCGTCAAGGAGGCCGGCGTGACCGCGCCCGAGGTCGACGGCTGCATCAACGGCGGCGAGTTCCAGGGCTGGGTGGACGCCGCGACCGAGCGCGCCCTCCTCGGCCCGCTGCCGAACACGGAGGAGCCGCGTGTGACCGGCACCCCGACGATCCTCGTCAACGGCAAGCGGTACCAGCCGACGACGTCGCTCGCCGACACGGCCGCGTTCGCCGCCTTCGTGCAGTCGATGCTCGCCGCGACGGGCGACGACGCCGACCCGACCCCCACGCCCACCCCGACCCCGTAACCCCGGCTCCGGGCTCCGCTCGGGCTCGGGCTCCGGGCCGGGTGGGGTCGCTCACAACGCAATCGAGTCGCGGACTTCCGCCATCCAGAGGCCTGGATTCTGGCGGAAGTCCGCGACTCGATGAGCTTTGTGCGCGGGGTGCGCGAGGGGCGCTGGTTACTCCGAAGCGGGGAACCAAAGCGCGAGCTCGCGGGCGGCCGACTCGGGCGAGTCGGAGCCGTGCACGAGGTTCTGCTGCACCCTGAGGCCCCAGTCGCGGCCGAGGTCGCCGCGGATCGTGCCGGGCGCCGCGGTCGTCGGGTCGGTCGCGCCGGCGAGCGAGCGGAAGCCCTCGATCACGCGGTTGCCGGCGATGCGGATCGCGACGATCGGGCCCGACTGCATGAACTCCATGAGGGGCTCGTAGAACGGCTTGCCCTCGTGCTCGGCGTAGTGCGCGGCGAGCAGCTCGCGGTCGGCCTCGACGAGCCGGATGTCGACGAGCTGGTAGCCCTTCGCCTCGATCCGGGCGAGGATCTCGCCGGTCAGGTTGCGTGCCACGCCATCCGGCTTGACCAGCACGAGGGACTCTTCGACGCTCATCCGCCGACTCCTTCCGCGGCCTCACGCCGCATCTGCTCGATGCGCCGGGCGCGCATCAGACACCAGACCCACAGGGCGGCGAACGCCGCACCGATGAGGTACATGAACGGATGCAGCACGCCGGTCGCGATGAACGCGACCTGCAGCACCGCACCGAGGGCGACGCCCCAGCCGAACCGCTGGAGCGACGCGACGAGGAACAGCACGACGATGAACGCCGCTCCCCCGCCGAGGACGACCGCGGTCGGGATGTCGCTGAGCCCGTTGACCGCGAGGGTCGCGAAGAACAGCACGCACGCCTCCAGCACGAGCACGACGGAGAGCAGCGACTCGGTGACGCCGCGCTCCCGACGCCGCGGGGCGGGCCGGGACGCCGGGCGCCCGGTCACGGGCGAGGTCTCGTCGGTGCTCACGCCTCTCCCCCTTCGCCGTCGGCCGGGGCGGCCGCGGCCTTCCACTCGCCGGCGTCCGCGAGCGCGACGGCTTCGGCGATGAGCGTGATCGAGCCCGTGATGAGCACGGCCCGGCGCGGGCCGGCCTGCGCCCACTCCCGGGCGGCGAGCACGGCGTGCTCGAAGTCCTCGAAGCGCGACACGGTGCCCTGCGGAGCGATGCCCGCGACGACGTGCGCGAGGTCGTCGACGGGGATCGCGCGCTCCGACTGCGAGCGCGTGACGAAGAACTCGTCGGCGATCGGTGCGAGCTCCGCGACGATGCCGTGGGCGTCCTTGTCGGCGAGCACGGCGAGCACGACGGCGATCTCGGCGAAGTCGAAGTACTCCGTCATCGCGCTCGCGAGCGCCTTGGCGCCGTGCGGGTTGTGGGCGGCATCCACGAACACGGTCGGCTCGGTGCCGATGAGCTGCAGGCGGCCGGGCGACGTGGCCCTGCCCAGGCCCTCCGCGACGATGTCGGGGTCGAGCGCGCGGGAGCCGTCACCGAGGAAGGATTCGACGGCCGCGATCGCGAGCGCGGCGTTCTGACCCTGGTAGTCGCCGTAGAGCGGCAGGAACACGTCGCGGTACTCCCCCGCGCGGCCGCGCACCGAGATGACCTGCCCGCCGACGGCGACGGTCGTGGATTCGAGCGCGAAGTCGACCATCTCGACCGACAGGCTCGCCTCGTCGTGCTCGGCGGCGGAACGCAGCTCGTCGAGCGCCTCGATCGGCTGGATGGCCGAGACGACGGAGGCGGCGGGCTTGATGATCCCGGCCTTGGTGCGCGCGATCTCGGCGATGGTGTCGCCGAGGCGCGCCTGATGGTCGAGCGCGATCGGCGCGAAGACGGCGACCTGGCCGTCGGCGACGTTGGTGGAGTCCCACTCGCCGCCCATCCCGACCTCGAGCACCATGACGTCGACGGGGGCGTCGGCGAAGATCGCGAAGCCGAGCACGGTGAGCGCCTCGAAGTAGGACAGCGCCTCCTCGCCCTCGGCGACGAGTTCGGCATCCACGATCGCCAGGTAGGGGGCGATGTCGCGCCAGTTGCGCACGAGCGCCTCGTTCGACACGGGCTCGCCGTCGATGACGATGCGCTCGTTGACGCGCACGAGGTGCGGCGAGGTGAGCAGCCCCGTGCGCAGCCCGGAGGCGCGCAGGAGCGACTCGATCATCCGCGAGGTCGACGTCTTGCCGTTCGTGCCGGTGATGTGCACGACGGGGGCGGAACGCTGCGGGTCGCCGAGCAGCTCGCACGCCTTCCGCGTCGGCTCGAGGCGCGGCTGCGGAGCGGCCTCCCCGATGCGCGCGAGCAGTTCGGCGTACACCTCGTCGGCGGCCGCCTGATACTCGGCGTCGTCGTCGTAGAGACCGTCCTCGGTCACGCTCGCTCCAGTCCGATCCGCACGGTGGACGCGGCCCCGACGGCCGCACCCTCTCCGGCATTCTCCCCCGCGTCCTCGCTCACGGCGAGCGAGGTGGCGAGCACCTCGCCGGCGATGAGGTCGCGGTGCGCCTCGATCGCGGCGACGGCCGCCGCGTCGCCCGACAGGGTCAGGGAGATGCGGTCGCTCACCTCGAGCCCGGCGTCCTTGCGGGCCTGCTGCACGGCGCGGATGACGTCGCGGGCGAGTCCCTCGGCCTCCAGCTCGGGCGTCACGGTCGTGTCGAGCACGACGAACCCGCCGCCCGGCAGGAAGCCGACGGCCGCGTCCGGATCGGCGGCGAACAGTTCGAGGTCGTACTCGCCGTCGAGCAGCGGCGTGCCGTCGACGACGGGCGCGCCGCCGTCGGAGGTCCAGTTGCCGGCCTTCGCCGCCTGGATGACGCGCTGCACCTCCTTGCCGAGGCGCGGGCCGAGGGCACGGGCGTTGACGGTGAGCCGGCGCTCGATGCCGAAGTCGGCAAGGCTCGACTCCTCGAGCGGCTGCACGACGACGTCCTTCAGGTTGAGCTCGTCGGCGACGATCGCGGCGAACGGCGCGAGCGCGTCCGGGGCGTCGGTGACGACGGTGAGCTTCGACAACGGCAGGCGCACGCGCAGCTGGCGGGCCTTGCGCAGCGACGATCCGGTGGAGGCGATCTCGCGCACCCGGTCCATCGCGGCGACGAGTTCGGGATCGGCGGGGAACTCGTCGACGTCCGGCCAGTCCTGCAGGTGCACGCTGCGTCCGCCGGTGAGGCCCTTCCAGATATCCTCGGTGACGAGCGGCAGGAGCGGCGCCGCCATCCGGGTGAGCGTCTCGAGCACCGTGTAGAGGGTGTCGAACGCGCCGGAGTCGGTGCCGTCCCAGAAGCGGTCGCGCGAGCGGCGCACGTACCAGTTGGTGAGCACGTCCGCGAAGTCGCGCAACGCGGCGGCGGCGAACGGGCTGTCGAGCCGGTCGAGGTCGCCCGTCACCTGCTCGAGCACCTCGCGGGTCTTGGCGAGGATGTACCGGTCGAGCACGTGCGTCGAGTCGGTGCGCCGCGTCGCCGTCACCCCCGCGGAGTTCGCGTAGAGGGTGAAGAAGTAGTACGTGCTCCACAGCGGCAGCAGCAGTTCGCGCACGCCGCCGCGGATGCCCTCCTCGGTGACGATGAGGTTGCCGCCGCGGATGACGCTCGACGACATGAGGAACCAGCGCATCGCATCCGCGCCGTCCCGGTCGAACACCTCCGAGACGTCGGGGTAGTTGCGCAGCGACTTCGACATCTTCTGCCCGTCGTTGCCGAGCACGATGCCGTGGCTGATGACGTTGCTGAACGCGGGTCGGTCGAAGAGCGCCGTCGCGAGCACGTGCATCGTGTAGAACCAGCCGCGCGTCTGGCCGATGTATTCGACGATGAAGTCGGCGGGGTTGTGCTGGTCCTGCCCGCCGGTGCCGTCGAACCAGTCCTTGTTCTCAAAGGGGTAGTGCACCTGCGCGAACGGCATCGAGCCCGAGTCGAACCACACGTCGAGCACGTCCGGGATGCGGCGCATCGTCGCCCGTCCCGTCGGGTCGTCGGGGTTGGGACGCGTCAGCTCGTCGATGTACGGACGGTGCAGGTCCACTTCCCCGTCGGGGTTGCGGGGAAGGGTGCCGAAGTCGCGTTCGAGCTCTTCGAGCGAGCCGTACACGTCGACGCGCGGGTAGGCGGGGTCGTCGCTCTTCCACACCGGGATGGGCGAGCCCCAGTACCGGTTGCGCGAGATCGACCAGTCGCGCGCGTTGGCGAGCCACTTGCCGAACTGGCCGTCCTTGACGTTCTCGGGCACCCAGTTGATCTGCTGGTTCAGTTCGCCCATCCGGTCCTTGATGTCGGTGACGCGCACGAACCACGACGACACGGCCTTGTAGATGAGCGGGTTCCGGCAGCGCCAGCAGTGCGGGTAGGAGTGCTCGTACGAGCGCACCTGGAGGAGGCGGTCCTCCTCCCGCAGCTTCTTGATGAGCACCGGGTTCGCCTCGAACACCTGCAGGCCCGCGACATCCGTCACGGCCGGCAGGAAGCGCCCGGCGTCGTCGACGGAGAGCACGACGGGGATGCCGTACGCGGCGGTCGTCACCTGGTCGTCCTCACCGTAGGCGGGCGCCTGGTGCACGATGCCGGTGCCCTCGCCGGTGGCGACGTAGTCGGCGACGAGGATGCGGAACGCGTTCTCGCCGAACTCCTCGGCGTAGTAGTCCCACAGCCGGTCGTACTGCACGCCCTCGAGGTCGCGGCCGAGCACCGTGCGGGTGACCTCGGGGTTCTCGCCGAGCTCCTTCTTGTAGGCCTTGAGGGTGTCGACGGCGAGGAGGTACTCCCGGCCCTCGGCATCCGACACGACGCCGTATTCGATGTCGGGGCCGACGGCGAGCGCGGCGTTCGTCGGGAGGGTCCACGGCGTCGTCGTCCAGGCGAGGGCGCGCACGCCGGTGAGGCCGAGCGCCTCCGCCTTCTCCCCGACGAGCGGGAAGGTGACGGTGACCGACTGGTCCTGGCGCATCTTGTAGACGTCGTCGTCCATGCGGAGCTCGTGGTTGCTGAGCGGGGTCTGGTCGCGCCAGCAGTACGGCAGCACACGGTAGCCCTCGTAGGCGAGACCCTTGTCGTAGAGCTGCTTGAACGCCCAGACGACGCTCTCCATGAAGGAGGTGTCGAGCGTCTTGTAGTCGTTCTCGAAGTCGACCCAGCGCGCCTGGCGGGTGACGTAGTCCTGCCACTCGTCGGTGTAGGTCAGCACCGACTTCCTCGCGGCGGCGTTGAACGCCGCGATGCCCATCTCCTCGATCTGGTCCTTCTCGGTGATGCCGAGCTGGCGCATCGCCTCGAGTTCCGCGGGGAGGCCGTGGGTGTCCCAGCCGAAGCGGCGGTGCACCTGCTTGCCGCGCATCGTCTGGTAGCGCGGGAAGAGGTCCTTCGCGTAGCCGGTGAGGAGGTGCCCGTAGTGCGGCAGGCCGTTGGCGAACGGCGGGCCGTCGTAGAAGACCCACTCCTCGCATCCGGCGCGGTTCTCGACGGACGCGCGGAACGTGTCGTCCTTCTTCCAGAAGGCGAGGATGCCGCGCTCGATCTCGGGGAAGTCGGGGCTCGCGGGGATCTGGGGATACGGCATGAGCGGTTCCTCTGGCGTCGGTGTGTTCCTGACGCGAGGACGAACCCGGCTCTTCCGAGCGGGACCGCGGTACCACCTCGCTTGCGCATCCCGCGGATGCGCCGCTCCTTCGCAGGCTGTGACGGGCCCCGCCCGTCCGGTTCTACTGAGCCCGAGGGCCGTTCTTCCGGAGACTCCCCGGTGATGGCCGGATCGCAGTCGTTGCCCCCGAGTCTACGGGACGCGCAGGTGGGTCGCCGCGTCATCCCGCGGTCTCCCTGGTCGCGTGGAGGGGCGTCCGCGATGATGAGGACGATGACGACGACGGACCGCGACGCGGGCGACCGCGAGGTGCTCGAGGCGATCGCCGAGGCGTGGGGCGCCCGGGTGGTCGACTGCGCGCTCATCTCCCGCGAGTCGGGGGCGCGCGGCGTGGTCGCCGGCTGGCGGCTCGACGTCGAGGGCGACGACGGCGCGTCCAGCCACGTGCTCTACCTCGACGATCCCGAGGACGGTCTCGCCCCCGCCGGTACGGCCCTCGTGACCGGGCCCGCGGGGACCCGCCGGGTGTGGCGCTACCCGGAGGATCCCGCGCTCCCCGCGCTCGCGACCGTCGCGGTCCCTGACGCCGTGCGCGTGCTGCTCGGCCGGCTCGGCGTCGAGGCCGAGCTCACGGGACTCGAGCTCGCGTCCTACCGCCCCGGGCGGCGCGGCGTCGTGCGCATCGTGACGACGGCCGGCGACCTCTACGCGAAGGTCACCCGACCCGACCGCGTCGACGAGCTCGCGGCACGGCACGACGCGTGGCAGGCCGCGGGGCTGCCGTCGCCGCCCGTGCTGGCGCGATCCTCGACGGGACTGCTCGTGCTCGGCGCGCTGCCCGGGCGCCCCGCCCCCGACGTGCTCGCCGAGGTCGACCCGGCGGCGTTCGCGGATGCCGTCGCCGAACTGCGGGACCGTATCGCCGGCATCCCCCTCGACCTCCCCGCCCGCCCGGGGGCCGCGGCGCGCCTGGACTGGTACGCGGAGCGGTTCGGGGCGCTGCACCCGCACCTCGCCGGCGCGGCCGCCGAGGTGGCACGGATGCCCGTGCCCTCCGCCGCCGACCCGGTCGTCGTGCACGGCGACCTGCACGTCGGGCAGCTGCTCGTCGACCCGGCGGACCCGACGCGTATCGTCGGCGTGCTCGACGTCGACACCTCGGGCCTCGGGGATGCCACGAACGACGACGCGGCGATGTGGGCGCACCTCGTGGTGTCGGCGAGCAGGGGTCTGCCGGGGGCCGCGGCGCTCGCCGACGAGCTGCGGGGGCGGTGGTCGACGCAGCGCATCGCGGCGGGGGCGGCCGCCCTGCTGCTCGGCCACGGGCTCTCCGGTCACCTCCCGGCCGAGGAGGCCGTCGGGCTGGCGCTCTCGCTCGCCCCGTCGCCGGCCTGAGCGCGGATGAGAGACTTCTCATCTCCGGCTCCTGATCTCCTCACACACGACGGCGAGAGTCGATTCCGCAGGGGGCCGGAGCGGTCCCGATCAGGAAGGATCACCATGAACACTCGCAGCAAGCTCGCCGTCGCGGGCGCTGCCTCGGTCATCGGCCTCGGAACCGTCTTCGGTGCCGTCTCCGCCGCCGGAGCGCTCGACCTCGACACGCGCGGCGACGTCGTGCCCACGCCCGGCATCCAGGTCGGCGACGCGCCCACCGTGTCGCCCGACGCACCCGTCGTCTACTCGTCGCCGTCGCCGCAGTCGACCGCGAGCCCCGTCTCGGTCGTCTCGCCGGCCAGCCCGGTGAGCGCCGCGTCGCCGCTGAGCGCGCCGTCCCCGAAGAGCCCCGCGTCGCCGAAGAGCCCCGCCTCTCCGAAGAGCCCGGCCTCGCCGCAGTCGCCGGCGTCGCCGCAGAGCCCCGCGTCGGCCCCGAGCGCCGACTGAGCGGCTTCCCCGACCGGTCCGCCTGACCGACTCCACGCCGACGGGCCCGTGCAGGACGCGCGGGCCCGTCGTGCTGTCCGGACGCAGCGCTGACGCGCCCGGCGCGTCAGACCAGGCGGTACCCCATCCCGCGCACCGTCTCGATGCGGTCCGGACCGAACTTGGCGCGCAGGTACCGCACGTAGACGTCGACGACGTTGCTGCCCGGCTCGTAGTCGTAGCCCCACACCCGGCTCAGCAGCTGCTCGCGGCTGAGCACCTGGTCGGGATGCCGGAAGAACTCCTCGGCGAGCGCGAACTCGCGCGCCGACAGGTCGACGGGCCGCCCGGCGACCGACACCCGGCGCGTGCGCAGGTCCAGTTCGAGGTCGCCGCGGCGCAGCACCCCCGACTCGGGCTCGCCGGGACCGACGTCCTTGAGCCGCGCCCGCACGCGCGCGAGAAGCTCGTCGAAGCGGAACGGCTTCGGGATGTAGTCGCTCGCGCCCTCGTCGAAGCCGAGCACCGTGTCGGCGACCCCGGTGCGGGCGGTGAGCATGATGACCGGCAGCGTCGCGTCGCGGGCGCGGATGCGGCGCAGCACCTCGAACCCGTCCATCCCCGGCAGTCCGACGTCGAGCAGCACGAGGTCGACGTCGCCGCCGGTGGCGAGCGCGAGGCCCTCGTTCCCGTCGGTCGCGACGACGACGCCGTAGCCGGCGGCGCGCAGCCCCTTCTCGACGAAGCGCGAGATGCGCGCCTCGTCCTCGACGACGAGCACCCGGGTCATGACGCCCCCTCCACGGTCGAGCCGGCCATCCCGTCGGCCGCGGCGTCCGGGGGGATCACGTCGTCCGACGGGAGGGGCACGACGATCGCGAAGCGCGACCCCGCGCTCGACGAACCGAGACTCACCCGCCCGCCGTGGCCCTCCGCGATCGCCTTCACGATCGGCAGCCCGAGCCCGGAGCCCGCGATGCCCCGGCCCGCGTCGACGCGGCCGAAGCGCTCGAAGATGCGCTCCTCGGCGCCGGGCGGGATCCCGTCGCCCTCGTCCTCCACCCAGAACTCGACGGCACCGTCGCGGCGCGAGCTCCCCAGGCGCACCTCGGAGCCCGCGGGCGAGTACTTGGCGGCGTTGTCGACGAGCTGCAGCCAGGCCTGGGTGATGCGCGCGGGGTCGAGGAGGGCGACGCCGCCCGCGCTCTCGGCGAGCCGCCAGGAGTGGCCGGAGAGCACGGAGGCCTTCGCGAACACGTCGGCGGTGAGGTCGTCGACATCCACCGGCTCGCGGCGCAGCGACGCGCCCGAAGCGGATTCGGCGAGCGAACCGATCGCGTCGACGAGGTCGGCCATCCGGTCCAGTTCGTCGATCGCGACATCCCGGGCGGCGGCGACGTCGGCCGGGTCGGCGGGGTCGAGCAGTTCGAGGTGCCCGCGCACGATCGTGATCGGGGTCTTCAGCTCGTGCCGCACGTCGTCGAGCAGCCGCTTCTGCGCGCGGTTCGAGCCGTCGATGCGATCGAGCATGTCGTTGAGGGTGCGCGCGACCTCGGAGACGTCGTCGCGACCGGTCACCGGGATGCGCTCGGAGATGTCGGCGGCGGTGATGCGCGACGCGGCCTCGCGCACGCGGCGCAGCGGGCTGAGCAGGCGCCCGGCGACGAACCAGCCGACGAGTGCCATGACGGCGAGCGCCCCGACCGCGACGAGCGTGTAGGTGCGGAACGCGGCGTCCAGGTCGGCGAGCCGGGCGCGCACGTCGACGGCGACGACGAGCACCCCGAACTCCGGATCCTCCGCCACGAGCACCGGCACCGACACGTAACGCAGGTAGCCGAGCGCCGACGACACCGACGTGCCGAGCCGCACCTGCCCGTCGACGGATTCCTCCGCGACTTGCGCGATGAACTCCGGCGACTCCTCGAGGTGGATCTCCATCGGCACGCCCGGGATGTAGGCGACCTTGCCGTTCACGAGGCCGACGGCACCCTCGCCGCGGCCCGGCACGACGCTCGCGAGCACCGCGCGCAGCGCCTCCCGCGTCGTCGCGGGCGCCTCGGCGGGCGTCGTGGGCGCGGCCCCGACTTCGGCGCCGGAGATGCCGTTGGCGACGACCCGCGCGGCCTCGACCTGTGCCAGCAGCCGCTCGTCGATGCGCTGAACGATGCCCTCGCGCTGGGTGAAGTAGGCGACCCCGCCGGCCAGCGCCAGTCCCGCCGTCGCGACGATGAGGATCGACGCGAGGATGCGCACCCTCACCGGCCACGGCCGGAGCGGCCCCTCCGGCAGGGAGTCTCGCGCCATGAGAGCAGTATCCCCCGGGTTCCTGCTCCCGCGCCTGGTCAGCGGCCGGGTCGCGAACCGCGTACGGTCGAGAACCGTGACCATCACCGAGAGTGGCAAAGTGCCAACCACGTCTCCCACGGTCCAGACCTCCTCGACCTCGCGTCGTGTCGCCTGGGCATCACTCATCGGAACATCGCTGGAGTCCTACGACTTCTACGTGTTCGCCTACTTCTCCGCGTTCTTCGTCGGGCCGCTGTTCTTCGAGCCGCTCGGGCCGGTGGGAGGGACGCTCGCCGCGTTCCTCGGCATCGCCGTCGGCTTCGTCGTCCGGCCGCTCGGCGCGATCGTGTTCGGCCACCTCGGCGACCGGATCGGGCGGCGCGCGACGCTGCTCTGGACCGTCGGCATCATGGGCGTCGCGACCGGGCTCATCGGCCTGCTGCCGCCGTTCGCCGTCGCCGGCTGGCTCGGCGCGATCCTGCTCGTCGCGCTGCGCCTCATCCAGGGCGTCTCGCTCGGCGGCGAGTGGGGCGGGGCTGTGCTGCTCGCGACCGAGCACGCGACCCCGAAGCGCCATGCGTTCGCCGCGGCCTTCCCGCAGCTGGGCTCGCCGATCGGCTCGATCCTCGCGGCGGCGCTGTTCCTCCTGATGACGTCGGTGCTGCCGGTCGAGGCGATGGCCGAGTGGGGATGGCGCATCCCGTTCCTCACGGCACTCCCGCTGCTGCTGGTGTCGCTCTACCTGCGCTGGTCGATCGACGAGACGCCCGTGTTCAAGGCCGCCGCGGCCGCCGAGGCGCTCCCCCGCGTGCCGCTCGCGCGCGTGTTCGCGCAGGCTCCCGTCGCCCTCGTCATCGCCGTCGCCGGCGCCCTGCTCGGCATCGGGTCGTATTCGCTCATGAACACGTACACCGTCAACTACGGCGTCTCGGTCCTCGGCTTCTCGTACCAGGACCTGCTCGTCGCGACGACGATCGGCGGGCTGCTCCAGCTCGTCACGATCCCGCTGTTCGGCTGGTGGGCGACGCGTCTCGGCGCGGCCCGGCTCGTCGCCTTCGGCGCGATCGGGACGCTCGTCATCGCCTTCCCGATGTACTGGCTGCTGCAGTTCGCGACGTTCGAGATCCTCGTCGGCACGATGATCGTCGGCGGGATCCTGCCGACGATGGCGTGGGCGGGACTCGGCGCCATGCTCGCCGACCTGTTCCCGGGCCGGTTCCGCTATTCGGCGATCTCGATCGCGTACTCGATCGCGGCCGTCATCTCCGGATTCGTGCCCGCGCTCACGCTGCTGCTCGGCGAGTCGACCGGGTTCGCGTGGTGGCATCCCGGCGTCGTCCTCGCGGTGATGTCGCTGCTCACCGCGGTCGCCGCGTTCGCCGCCGTCCGCCGCACCCGCCCGATCGAGGAGATCTGAGCGCGGACCGGGACTGATCCCCGGGTGGACCCCGGGGGAACCCGGGGTGGATTCCGCCGCGGAGGGCCGGGGGATGCACCGTTGCCCGGCTCTCCGGCCGACCCCTATGCTGTGACCCGTCCGGGGGACGTCCCCCGTGCTCTCCAGCACCACCCCAGCAGCACCCCACGCGGCATCAGAGGCGGAGAACGATGAGCGACGAGACCCCCACCGAACGACTGGCGGAGGCCACCGAGGAGCTCGCCGAGGAGCGCAAGCGGTCGAGCGCCCTCATGATCGCGCTCATCGTGATCGGGGTGCTGCTGCTGGCGGGCGTCGTCACCGTGCTCGTCATCCTGCTCACGCGGACGCCGGCCGAGTCGGCGGCGCCGCTGCCGACCCCGGTCGACACGCCGAGTGCGACGCCCTCGGAGTCGGCGACTCCGGTCGAGTCGGCCACGCCGAGCCCGACCCCCACGCCGACGCCCACCCCGAAGCCGACCGCGACGTCGCAGCCCCAGCCCCAGCCGCAGCCCGACAACAAGGGCGCGTTCACGAGCTTCTCGAACACCAAGACCGTCTCGTGCAACTCGACGTTCCCGCCGGGCTACACGATCCCGAAGGTGTCGTTCAGCTACTCCACCAAGAACGCCTCGTCGGTGTGGTTCATCATGGGCGGCGGCGACGCGGCCGACGCGGGAGCCTTCCCGATGCCGCTGAGCGGCAACCAGTCCGACGTCTACGGCGACACGATCGAGTACCCGTGCGGTCAGGCCAGCCAGAAGTACACGCTCACGATCGTCGGCAAGGACGGTCAGCACGTGAGCAAGACGTTCACCGTCAAGAACACCGGCGACGTGTTCTGAGCCTCGCCCGAGGGGGCGACGCACGGGTTGCCGGATGACCACGGACGGAGGATCCGATGAACCGCCTCACCGTCATCCTGGGCATCGTCGCGGGCGTGCTGCTGCTCGCCTTCGTCGCGGTGCTCTTCCTGCTGATCGGCCGCGGGATGGGCGACCCCGCCGCCGCGCCGACTCCGACGCCGACGCCGACGACCCCGAGTCCGACGCCGACCGAGTCGGAGACGCCGAGCGAGAGCCCGACGCCCGCGCCGCCCGTCGACACCCGGTTCACGTCGAGCAAGAAGGATGCCAAGGACGACGCCTACATGCGCTTCCCGAACCCGAACGCGGGCACGCAGAACGACCTGACCGACGAGCACCTGTTCCCGTGCAACCACGACCGGCGGCTCGACGTGACGATCACCCTCGTCGGCCCGAACGGCGAGCACGTGAGCAAGCACGTCGTCTACGAGGACGTCAACTGGGGTCGATGACGACGGAGGGGGCGATCCCGGAGCCGGCCGCACCACCGGCACCGGTTCCGCCGCCGGCGCGGGGGCGCCGTCGCGTCGTCGTGCTCGTGCTCGCCGCCCTCGCCGTGGCCGCCGTGCTCGTCGTCGCCGGCGTGCTCATCGTGCAGGCGATCGACCGCGCCGGGGCACTGGAGGAGCACGCCGAGGCGGTGGAGCGCACCGAGGAGACGATCGCGTCGGCGCAGCCGGTGCTCGACGAGGCGGCCCTCGTCGTGAAGCTGGGCGACGACCCGCTCGTGCCGGACGACGCCGTCGCGGGGCTCACCGACGCGTGGGCGCAGGCCGAGTCCGCGGCCGCCGACGCCGCGGACGCCGTCGCCGCGCCGACCGATCCGCTCGAGACGGCCGAGGTGCGGGATCTGGTCGCCCGGCTCGACCGCTCGGCGACGCGACTGACGGCGGCCGCCGACCGGGTCGTCGCCGGACTCGACGCCCTGCTGCTCGCGACGCACGCGGCCTCCGCCGAGGCCGATGCCGCGTGGCCGGAGGGCGAGAACGAGCCGCGCATCGCCTTCCGGCTGGCGGCCGCCGACCTCGAGCCGACCCACGGGGCGGTGCCGCCGGGGCGGCGCGGCGAGGTGCTCGCGACCTACCTCGCGGCGGGGGCCGCGCTCGCCGCGTCGCACGACACGGAGCTCGACGAGAAGCGCGGGCCGCTCTTCGACGCCCGGATGGCGGTCCAGCGCTTCGCCCGGAGGATCGCCGGCGGCGTCATGCTCGAGTTCGACTGGAAGCGGCTCGTGAGCGGCTACGGCGAGAACGGCAGCTACGGCGGCACGAGCTACTGGGTCTCCGACCACGGCGGATACGCGACCATCACCCTCTCGAACAGCGTCGCCGAGCTGTGGCCGGCCGCCGGCGTCAAGGCGCTCGTCGCCCACGAGGTCGGCCACGCCATCCTCTCCCGCCCCGACTGCTACCGGCTCTACTTCGAGTCCGACCTGTACACCGGCGAGGAGGAGTCGTGGGCGACGGCGTGGGCGATCGGCCGCGGACACGACGCGGACGGCAGCGGCGAGTCGGTATACGGGCGCCCGTCGAACGCCCTCATCGCGCTCTCCAAGAAGTGCCGCTGACGTTCTCCCGGACCCCGAGCCCGGTCCCCCTTTCGGGGGACCGATCGGGGGGTGACTTCCGGGGTGGGACAGGACGACAATGAACGCGTGCGCCTCCCCCACGCATCCTCGGTCGTCGTCACCCTCACGACGTTCCTCGCCGCCGCGACGGTCGCCCTCGTCGCGGGCCAGCTCGCGCCCGCGGACCGCGCGGGCGACGTGCTGCCGATCTCCCCGCTGTCCTCGACGGCGGGCGACGCGGGAGTCGCGGGCGACCTCGAAACCGGTGCGGCCGACCCCGAGACGGACGACGCGACCCCGACGGGGTCGACGGGCACCGGCACCGGCACCTCGACGGGCGGCGTGGCGACCGTCGTCCCCGCCCCCGTGGAGACCGTCGCGCCGGATCCCGGGGCGCAGCCCGACCCCGAGCCGGAGCCCGACCCGGAACCCGCGCCCTCGCCGTCGAACCCCGGCGGGACCACCGGGAACGGCAACAGCAATGGGAACGGGAACGGGAACAGCGGCAACGCCAACCCGAACGCCAACCCGAACAGCGGCAACGTCCCCGGCCACGGCGGATCGAACCCCGGCAAGGGCGGATCGAACCCCGGCAAGGGCGACAAAGAGCCGTGAGCCCCGGCCGGGCCGCGCTCAGACCAGCCGGTAGCCCGCCCCGCGCACCGTCTCGATGCGATCCGCCCCGAACTTGCCGCGCAGGTAGCGCACGTAGACGTCGACGACGTTCGACCCCGGATCGAAGTCGAATCCCCACACGCGGCTCAGCAGCTGCTCGCGGCTGAGCACCGTCCCCGCGTGCCGCACGAGCTCCTCGGCGAGCGCGAACTCGCGCGACGACAGGTCGACCTCGCGCCCGCCGACCGTCGCGCGCCGCTCCAGCAGGTCGAGCACGAGGTCGCCGTGCTCGAGCCGCGTCGCGGCCGACCGGTCGCGGTCGCGCAGCCGGGCGCGGATGCGGGCGAGCACCTCGTCGAAGGTGAACGGCTTCACGATGTAGTCGTCGGCCCCGCCGTCGAGCCCGGCGACGAGGTCGCGCGGGCTGTCCCGCGCGGTGAGGGCGATGACGGGGAGGTCGTGGCCGTCGCGGCGCAGAGCCTCGAGCACCGAGAACCCGCTCATGTCGGGCAGGCCGATGTCGAGCAGCACGAGGTCGACGCCGCCCGCGGCGAGCGTCAGCCCCTTCTGGCCGGACTCCGCCGAGCTCACCGTGTAGCCGGCGGCGCTCAGCCCGCGGCGCAGGAACGACACGACGCGCTCGTCGTCTTCGATGATCAGCACGTGGGTCACGACATCCCCTCCCCTGGGAACTCGATCACGAACCGGGCCCCGACACCCGGATCCTCCAGCCGCACGGCGCCCCCGTGCGCGTGCGCGATGCCGGCGACGATCGCGAGCCCGAGTCCGGACCCGCGCACCCCCGAGCCGGGCACCCGGGCGAACCGCTCGAAGATGCGCGCGCGCTGCGCCTCCGGCACGCCCGGACCGTGGTCGCGCACCCAGAGGCGCACGACGCCGCCCGCGCTCCGGCTGCCGATCTCCACCGGAGTGCCCGCGGGCACGTACTTCGCGGCGTTGTCGGCGAGCTGCAACCAGGCCTGGATGATGCGGCGGCGGTCGAGCACCGCCTCGCCCCCCGCGACCTCGCCGAGCGACCACACCGGGCCGGGCAGCGCCGAGGCGCGCTCCGCGACGTCGCGGGTGAGGCGCGCGAGGTCGTGCGGCGCCGAATCGTCGAGCGCGGTGCGGGATTCGGCGAGCTCGGCGAGCCCGCGCACGAGGTCGGCCATCCGGTCGAGTTCGTCGATCGCGAGCTCGGCGACCCGCCGCACGTCCTCCGGGTCGTCGGCGTGCACGAGTTCGAGGTGGCCGCGGATGACGGTGAGCGGCGCCCGCAGCTCGTGCCGCACGTCGTCGAGCAGCTCGCGCTGGGACCGCAGGGCGAGGTCGAGCCGGTCGAGCATGTCGTTGATGGTCGCGGTGAGCCGCGAGACGTCGTCGCGCCCGTCGACGGGGATGCGCTCGCCCGTGTCGGTCGCCGTGATCCGCTCGGCGGTCTCGCTCAGCAGGCGCACCGGGCGCAGCAGCCGACCGGCGACGAGCCAGCCGACGAGGCCCGTCATGAGCAGCGTGCCCGCGCCGACGGCCGCGAACACCCCGAGGCCCTCATCCACGGTCGCCACCTCGCGGCCCAGGTCGATGGCGACGACGAAGATCCCGGTGTCCGGGGCGCCGGGCACCTCGATCGGCACGGCGACGTAGCGGATCTGCGCGCCGTCGATCACCGCCGTGCCGCGCCGCGCGGAGCCGTCGGCGACCTCGCGCACGACGCGCTCGACGAGCGGGGTCCCGGCGATCGGGAACGCGACGTCGCTGCCGGGCACGAGCGCCGCCTCGCCGTCGACGATCCCGAGCGACGAGCCGTGCGCGGGCGGCAGCACGATCGCCAGGATGCCGGCGAGCGCCGACCGGGCATCCGGGAACACCTCCTCGTCGACGACCTCGCGCGCGGCCTCGACGTGGCGCAGCAGTTCGGCGTCGGCGTCGCGCAGCACCCCGTCGCGCAGCACGACGTAGGAGACGGCGCCGGTGAGTCCGAGCCCGACCGCGGCGACGAGCAGGATCGCCGCCAGGATGCGGGCCCTCACGGACCAGCGGGGCGGGCGCCTCCCTGGGGCCCCCTTCATGTCCTCAGTATGGCGAGGGGCGTCCCGCGGGGGCGACTCCCCGGTGACGCGGCGGCGGAAGATGAGAGCTCTCTCATCGGTCCGCGGCGGCCCGATGGCGCGTAAACTTCCAGGGATCACAACCAGGCACCTCTCCACCTGACTCGGTGCCGCGCACATCGAACCGGAGTACGCGATGACGTCTGCCACCCCTGCGGGATCGAACATCCCCGACAAGCCCGCCCTCGAGGGCCTCGAGTCCAAGTGGCGCGAGGAGTGGGAGGCGCGCGGCACCTACCGGTTCGATCGCACCGCCGCGCTCGCCGCCGGCTCGGTCTACAGCGTCGACACCCCGCCGCCGACGGCGTCGGGCAGCCTGCACATCGGCCACGTGTTCTCGTACACCCACATGGACCTGGCGGCCCGCTTCCACCGCATGCGCGGGGAGCACATCTTCTACCCGATGGGCTGGGACGACAACGGCCTGCCCACCGAGCGCCGCGTGCAGAACTACTACGGCGTGCGCTGCGACCCGTCGCTGCCGTACGACCCCGACTTCACCCCGCCGCTCGAGGGCGGCGACAACGCGTCGTCGAAGGCCGCCGACCAGGTGCCGATCTCGCGCCGCAACTTCATCGAACTGTGCGAGAAGCTCACCGTCGAGGACGAGAAGCAGTTCGAGGACCTCTGGCGCACGATGGGCCTGAGCGTCGACTGGTCGCTCACCTACCGCACGATCGGCCCCGAGGCGCAGACCGTCGCGCAGCGCGCGTTCCTGCGCAACCTCGCGCGCGGCGAGGCCTACCAGGCCGACGCCCCGACCCTGTGGGACATCACCTTCCGCACCGCCGTCGCCCAGGCCGAGCTCGAGGACAAGGAGCAGCCGGCGGCCTACCACGCGGTGACCTTCCACCGCCCCGACGGCGAGCCGATCGAGATCGCCACCACCCGCCCCGAGCTGCTGCCGGCGTGCGTCGCCCTCGTCGCCCACCCCGACGACGAGCGCTACCAGCACCTGTTCGGCACGACCGTGACCACCCCGATCTTCGGCGTCGAGGTGCCCGTGCTCGCGCACCACCTCGCGCAGAAGGACAAGGGCACCGGCATCGCGATGATCTGCACCTTCGGCGACGTGACCGACGTCGTCTGGTGGCGCGAGCTCGACCTGCCGACGCGCACGGTGCTCGGTCGCGACGGCCGCTTCGTCTCCGAGGCGCCCGCCGCCGACCTGTTCACCGACGCCGGCCGCGCGGCCTACGCCGAGCTCGCGGGCAAGACGGTGTTCAGCGCCCGCGCCCGCCTCGTCGAGCTGCTGCGCGAATCGGGCGACCTCCTCGGCGACCCGAAGCCGACGACGCACGCCGTGAAGTTCTTCGAGAAGGGCGACAAGCCGCTCGAGATCGTCTCGACCCGCCAGTGGTACATCACCAACGGCGCGCGCGACGAGAAACTGCGCGAGCGGCTGCTCGACGCGGGCAAGCAGGTCGCGTTCCACCCCGACTTCATGCGCGTGCGCTATGAGAACTGGGTGGGCGGCCTGACCGGCGACTGGCTCATCTCCCGCCAGCGCTTCTTCGGCGTGCCGATCCCCGTCTGGTACCACCTGGATGCCGCCGGCGAGCGCGCCGGGGTCATCGTGCCGGATGAGGCATCCCTGCCCGTCGACCCGTCGAGCGACGTGCCCCCGGGCTTCACCGAGGACCAGCGCGGCGTGCCCGGCGGCTTCGAGGGCGACCTCGACATCATGGACACCTGGGCGACCTCGAGCCTCACCCCGCAGATCGCGGGCGGCTGGGAGACCGACCCCGAGCTGTTCAACCTCGTGTTCCCGTACGCGCTGCGCTCGCAGGGGCAGGACATCATCCGCACCTGGCTGTTCTCGACGGTGCTGCGCGCCCAGCTCGAGCACGGCACCATCCCGTGGGCGAACGCCGGGATCTCGGGCTTCATCGTCGACCCCGACCGCAAGAAGATGTCGAAGTCGAAGGGCAACGTGGTGACCCCGGCCGCGATGCTCGAAGAGCACGGTTCGGATGCGGTGCGCTACTGGGCCGCGTCGAGCCGCCTCGGCACGGATGCCGCCTTCGACCCGCAGAACCCGAAGCAGATGAAGATCGGCCGGCGTCTCGCGATCAAGGTGCTCAACGCCGCGAAGTTCGTCTACTCGTTCGAGGCCGCGGGCGAGGCGACGGTCTCGGCTCCGCTCGACATCGACATGCTCGCCGAACTCGCCGAGGTCGTGCGTCTGGCGACGAAGGCGTACGAGGAGTACGACCACGCGCGGGCCCTCGAGGTCACCGAGCAGTTCTTCTGGACCTTCTGCGACGACTACCTCGAGCTCGTGAAGGAGCGCGCGTACGCGGGCGACGGGTCCGCGGTCGCCGCCCTGCGCGAGGCGATCGACGTGCTGCTGCGCCTGCTCGCGCCGGTGCTGCCGTTCGCGACGGAGGAGGTGTGGTCGTGGACGCACGCCGACTCGATCCACACCGCCGCGTGGCCGACGCTCGAGGCGGAGGCCCCGCGCGGGCTGCTCACCGCGGTGAGCGCGGCGCTCATCGGCATCCGCCGGGCGAAGACGGAGGCGCAGGCGTCGCAGAAGACCGAGGTCACGCGCGCCGTGCTCGCCGGCCCGGCCCTGCTCGCCGAAGCCGCCGACGACCTGCGGGCCGTGGGCCGGATCGCCGAGCTGGAGTTCGCCGACGCCGACGAGATCGCCGTACGGGAGATCGTGCTCGCCGAGGAGGCCTGATGACGGATGTCGGGGTGCGGCCGGTCGCGCCGGGTGACGAGGTCGCCTGGCGGCGGCTGTTCCGCGACTACGGCGTCTTCTACGAGTCCGACTTCGACGACGCCCAGCTCGACCACGTGTGGCGACTGCTGCTCGATCCGGCGGGCGGCGTCGACGCGCTCGTCGCCGAGCTGGACGGCGAGGTCGTCGGGATCGCGCACTACCGCTCGCATCCCGACACCTTCAGCCGGGGGCGCGACTGGTACCTCGACGACCTGTTCACCGACCCGGCCGCGCGCGGCGCGGGCGTCGCGTCGGCGCTCATCGCACGGCTGACCGAGTTCGCGCGCGCGACCGGCCCGGGGACGCTGCGCTGGATCACGGCGGCCGACAACGAGCGCGCCCAGCGCGTCTACGACCGGGTCGCGACGCGCACGACGTGGGTCACCTACGAGGTGCGCACCGCCGCGGAAGGCTGAGCCTCAGCCCGCTTCGACCAGGGCCTTGAGCTTAGCGAGCGACTCGTCGAGCGAGGCCTGCATCCCGGCCTGCGCCGTCGCGTCGTAGGCTCCCGCGCCGACCTGGCCGGCCATCATGTCGAGCGCCTGCCGCATGGCCGCCTGGATCTCGGGCGACTGCCCCGCCATCTGCGCCTCCAGGGCGCTCAGGTCGGGGCGCCCCCCGTCGCCTCGAACCCCTCACCCAGCACGGAGGGGTCGGCGGGATACAGGCCCGCGCCGCCGGTCCAGGCGGTGAGCTTCTCGGGCTCCACGAGCCAGCGGAAGACGACGTCCGCGGGCTTCGCGATCTCGACGGCTCCGCTCGACTGCATGCCCATGCCGGGAGGCTAGCGTGGCACCATGCGGCGCGGAACCCCGGGGTGGCTCGCGATCGCCGCCGTGCTCGCGCTCGCGGGATGCACGTCCGCGGCGCCGCACCCGGCGGCGACGCCGCCCATCCCCCTCACCCATCCGCACGTGCTCCTCTCCTGCCCGGCCGTCACGGCGACGCACCTGGAAACGGACCCCGCCGACGTCGCCGAGGTGCGGCGCTGCACCGCCGACTTCCAGGACGTGCAGGGCGTGCTCAACAAGGTTCAGTACGTGCGCCGGCTCACCTCGCCGCCGGGCCCGCTGCTCGCCGCGTACGCGGAGGCCGACGCCCCGCCGCTCGCCGCGCCGGACGGGCGGTGCCCCGCCGAGACCCCCGACCCCCTCATCCTGTGGGTCGTCCTGGCCTCGGGCGACGTGCGGGCCGCGCGGGCGCCCGTCGACGGGTGCGGGCAGCCGCTCGCCGCCGCGGTGCGGGCCGTCGGCGACGCCGAATTCGAGACGGTGCTCGTCGCGCGCGAGGTCGCCTCGACGCTCGACGAGCCGGTGCCGGGCGCCGGCGGCTGACCCGCCCGGCGACGGCCGGTCCGCCCGGGTAGCCTCGAGCCATGCAGCTCGGAACCCGCTGGGAGATCGGCGCCGAACCGCCCGCGCGCCTGCCCGACTCCGTCGTCGCCGCGATCGCGACCGTCGAGACCGAGCTCGCGGGGCTCGACACGACGGGCTGGCGATGGACGCTCACCTGGCTGGAGGGCCGGCCGGTCGTCGAACTCGACGACGGCACGACGATCCGCCTCGACGCGAACGGGGCCGCGAACGTCGAAGAGCCCGCGAACTGACGCGGGCTCTTCGGGGGTTTCAGCCGGGGTTCGGGCCGCTCAGAAGCAGCGGATCGCGAACCGCGGGTCGTGGATCTTCGGGGTCTCGATCTCGCGCGCTCGGGCGCGGATGCGCGAACTGCGACTCGGTTCGGCGACGAACATCTCGTCGAACATCGTCGCGCTCCCTTCTCTCTTCATCGGTTCTCTCCTTGGTCAGTCTGCTCGGAACCACCGACATCGGCGGCGTCCTCCGAGGGGGGCACGGGGTGGTCGGAAGGGGTGGCTGCGGGGCTCTCCGCGTCCTCCCGCTGCACCTCGCCGTCCATCAGCGGGAAGACGTCGAGGTGGATCTGGAAGGGCCGGGCTCCGGCCTTCCGCTGGCCGCGGTAGCGCTCCTCGAAGCGGTGCAGCACGAGGGCGAGCTCCTCGATCAGCTCGGCCGACTGCTCGAGGGTGAGCGGCAGGTTGGACGTCGTCGACGCCCCCGAGTCGACCCACTCCGGCTCGAGGTCGGTCGTGCCGCGCGCGAGGTAGTCGCCCAGCCGGCGGGCCCGCGTGCGCTGCCACTCGCCGATGATGACCTCCTGCGCCTCGCGGAGCGCCGGCTCGTCGTCCTCGTCGAACTGGATGCTGATCGGGCGCGGCGTGCGCTCCCACCAGCGCTCCCGCGCGGTGCCGCGGCTGGTGTCCTCGCGGACGAAGCCGTGCTTCTCCAGCTGCCGCAGGTGGTAGCTGGTGGCGCCGCTCGACTCGCCCAGCCGCTCGGCGAGCGCGCTCGCCGTCGCGGGTCCGTACGCCGAGAGGCTGTCGACGATGGCGACCCGGAGCGGGTGAGCGAGCCCCTTGAGCGCGCCCAGGTCGAGCGGCGCGGGCCGCTCCATGGGCGTCCCGGTCTCGCCGGCTCCGCGGGGTTTGTCGGTGGTCATGGGTCCACCGTAGCAATGCAAAGCATCCTTTGCAAGTGGTTCTTTGCAACTGGTTGTTTGCAACACTCGCTTTGCAAAGGAATGCGGGCACGACATCCCGCGCGCCTAGGCTGGAACCGTGACCAACCCCTTCCTCGCGCCGAGCACCCTGCCCTACCAGCTGCCGCCGTTCGCCGACATCCGCGACGAGCACTACGAGGAGGCCTTCGAGGCCGGGATGGCGGAACAGCTCGCCGAGATCGGCGCGATCACGCGCAAGCGGGACGTGCCGATGTTCCACAACACCTTCCCCGCGCTCGAGTCCAGCGGGCAGACGTTGCGCCGCGTCGAGGCGGTGTTCTTCAACAAGTCGTCGGCCGACTCCACCGACTTCACCAACGAGCTCGAGGAGCGCATCGCGCCGAAGCTCGCGGCCCACGCCGACGCGATCCTGCTCGACGCGATGCTCTACGCGCGCGTGCGCACGGTGCACGAGCAGATCGCGACCGGCGACCCCGCGGCGGCCGAGCTCACCGACGAGGAGCGCTACCTCGTGCACCGCTGGTACACCGAGATGACCCTCGCCGGCGCGGCGCTCGACGAAGAGCAGAAGGAGCGCCTGCGCGACCTCAACCAGCGCCTCGCGACCCTCACCACCCGGTTCGAGAAGAACCTGCTCGCCGACACCAACGACCTCGCCGTCCCCGTCGCCACCGCGGAGGAGCTGGCCGGCCTCGGCGGCGGCGAGCTCTCGGCGGCGCGCGAGGCGGCGGCATCCCGCGACCTGCCCGGCTACCTCGTCACCCTCGTGCTCCCCACCGGGCACCCGTGGCTCGCCGACCTCGAGGACGCCGAGGTGCGCGAGCGCATCATGGCCGCCTCCCGCGCCCGCGGTTCGCGCGACAACGAGCACGACAACCGCGCAGTGCTGCTCGAGATCGTCCGGCTGCGCGCCGAGCGCGCCGAGCTGCTCGGCTTCCCCACCCACGCCGCCGTGGTCACCGCCGACGAGACCGCCGGCACGCCCGAGGCGGTCGCCGGGATGCTCGACAAGCTCGCCCCGATCGCCGCGAAGAACGCCCGCGCCGAGCAGGCGGCGCTCGAAGAGCTCGCCGGGCGCCCGGTGACGGCGGCCGACTGGGCGTACTACACGGAACGGGTGCGGGCGCAGCAGTTCGACGTCGACACCGCGGCGCTGCGCCCCTGGTTCGAGGCGGAGCGCGTGCTCAAGCTCGGCGTCTTCGGCGCCGCGCACGCCCTCTACGGCATCACCTTCACCGAGCGCACCGACCTCGTCGCCTACCACCCCGACGTGCGCATCTTCGAGGTGCACGACGACGACGGCTCCCCCGTCGGCCTCTACCTGCTCGACCTCTACACGCGCGACTCGAAGCGCGGCGGCGCGTGGATGAACTCCCTCGTGCTGCAGAACACTCTGCTCGGCCAGCCCGCGGTCGTCGTCAACAACCTCAACGTGCCCAAGCCCGCCGCGGGCGAGCCGACGCTGCTCACCTTCGACGAGGTGAGCACGTTCTTCCACGAGTTCGGGCATGCGCTTCACGGGCTGTTCGCGCGCGTCACCTACCCCAAGCTCGGCGGCACCAACGTCTTCCGCGACTTCGTCGAGTTCCCCAGCCAGGTCAACGAGATGTGGATGCTCTGGCCCGAGATCCTCGAGAAGTACGCCGTGCACTACGAGACGGGCGAGCCGATCGACCCCGAGGTCGTCGCGCGCATCCGGGCCTCGGAGACGTTCAACGAGGGCTTCGCGACGAGCGAGTACCTCGCCGCGGCGCTGCTCGACCAGGCGTGGCACACCCTGTCGGCCGAGGAGGCCGCGGCGGTGACCGACGTCGCCGCCTTCGAGGCTGCGGCGCTCGCCCGCGTCGGCCTCGACAACCCCGCGGTGCCGACGCGCTACTCGAGCACCTACTTCGCGCACACCTTCTCCGGCGGCTACGACGCCGGCTACTACTCCTACATCTGGAGCGAGGTGCTCGACGCCGACACCGTCGAGTGGTTCAAGGAGAACGGCGGACTGACCCGCGAGAACGGGCAGCGCTTCCGCGACCTGCTGCTCGGCGTCGGAGGCGCGAAGGATCCACTGCAGGCCTACCGCGAGTTCCGCGGACGGGATGCCGTCATCGAGCCGCTGCTCGCCCGCCGCGGGCTCACCGGCTGAGCCGGGGGTAACAGAACCGCGACACGCGGTCAGCCGGAGCCGACACCCGCCGCCCACGCCGCGGCCGCCGCGGCGCGCGACGGGACCCCGGGGTGTCCATGACCCGATCCCACCGCGCGGGACCCGCGCGCCGCGTCCCCTCAACCGGCCAACCGGGGATGGCCGATCCGGGCCATCGGACGCCCGCGACGGGCCCCGCGCTGGGCGGATCAGGCCGCCGGGGCCTCCGCCGGCGCCGCCGCGCGCTCGCGGGCGAACTGCGCCGCCGCGCGCCGCCCGATGAGGAGGACGCCGAACGACGACAGGAGGAACATCCCGGCGAGGATGACCCAGCCCCAGAACCCCATCGCGAGCGCGGTCACGGCGATGAGCGGCGGACCGACCGCGCTCAGCACGCCCCAGCCCATGCCGACCATGCCCTGGTAGGCGCCCACCGAGCGCTGGTCGGCGAGCTCGAAGGCGAGCCCCCAGCCGGCGCCCTGGCTGAGCACCTCGGCGAACGCGTGCGCCACTCCGGCGAGCAGCAGCACGACGATCGCGAACCAGATCGGCGCGCCCGCGGCGAGCGCGTAGACGACGCACGCGACCGCCATGAGCACGCCCGACACGACGAACACCCGGCCCGCGCGGTGCGGGTCCTCGGTGCCGCGCGACAGCGTCACGGTGAACGCCGTCACGATCACGGTGTTGAGGATGAGCAGGATCGAGACGAGCACGAGCGGGGCGTCGGTGTGGTGCTCGATCCACAGCGGCACGCCGAACTCGAACACCCCGAACTGGATGCCGAAGATCGAGCTCAGGGCGACGAACCCGAGGTAGCGCGGGTCGCGCCACGGGTTGCGGCCCTTCACCGGCGCGGTGGCCTCGGCCTCGGCGGGGGCTCCCCGCCCCGCGTCGACGTACGCGGGCAGCCGGAACAGCACCGCGACGCTCACCAGGCTCACGACGGCGGCCGCGCCGAGCAGGACGCGGTACGCCTCCGGGGTGTTGATGACGAGGGCGAGCGCCGCGGCGCCCGAGCCGATCGAGATGCCGACGTTGGTGACGGTGCGCAGCACGGCACGGGCGCGGATACGCCGCGGGCCCTCGAAGCCGCGCGCGATGATCGCGGCGTTCGCCGAGTGCGCGCCCGAGCTCGCGGCGAAGTTGAGGCAGCCGATGATGATGGCGAGCACGAGGTCGCCGACGAACACGTAGCAGAACAGCACGACCGAGTTGATGATCTCGAGCGAGATGAGCAGCTTGCGGGCGCTCAGCCGATCGGCGAGCCAGCCGCCGAGGTACGACGCGCCGATGCCGACGACGGCGGCCGACGTCGAGGCGAGCGCGATCTCGCCGGGGGTGAGCCGGGCGACGACCGTGAGGTAGAGCACGGTGAGGGTGAGGAAGACGCCGCGCCCGAGGGTGAGCACGAACGTCGACGTGACGAGCACGCCGAGCACGGGGTCGCCCCGGCCGAACAGCTCGCCGAGGCGCACGCGGATGCCGGATCGCGCCTGGGCGGCGGCGCTCTCGCCCTCCTCCGCTTCGGGGTCGGAGAACGGGGCCTCGGTGGTGGCAGGCTCGTCAGTCACCCGTCGAGCGTAGGCGCAACCTGCGACAGCGGAAGCACGCCACCCGTCAGTTCGGGGCCGGATCCGCGCCCGCCGGATCCGCGGGATGGCGGCGGCGCCAGGAGGACAGCCAGAGCATGACCACTCCGCCCGCGATGAGCGCCCAGAACGCGGAGCCGAGCCCCGCGATCGTGATGCCCGACGCGGCGACGAGGAACGTGACGACGGCGGTGACGCGGTGGGCGGCATCCTCGAGGGCGGAGGTGACCGCGGTCGCGAGCGCGCCGAAGAGCGCCAGTCCCGCGACGGCGGTGAGCAGGATGGGCGGGCTCGCCGAGAACAGCGCCGTGACGACGCCCGCGACGGCCCCGAGCACGGCCGTCGTGACGGCGGCCGACACCCCCGCGACCCAGCGCTTGTCGCGATCCGGATGCGCCTCGGGTCCGGCGACCATCGCCGCCGTGATCGCCGCGAGGTTCATCGCGAAGCCGCCGAAGGTCGCCGTGACGAGCGTGCCCGCGCCCGTCGTGACGAGCGCGGCCCGGGCGGGCGGGTGCTCGTAGCCGAAGGTGCGCAACACCGCGAAGCCGGTCACGTTCTGGCCCGCCATCGTGACGAGGTAGAGCGGGATGCCGATGCCGAACACGACGGCCGGGTCGAAGCCGGGCGCGGTGAACACCGGCAGCGGCACGAGCGCGTCGGCGGAGCCGAGGTCGAGTCCGCCCTGCGCCTGACCCGAGACGACGACGACCGCGATCGCGACGACGAGCGCGGCGGGCACCGCCCAGCGCGGGGCGAACTTCGCGAGCACGAGCCAGGTGAGCACGATCGGCAGGGCGAGGAGCGGCAGCTCGGCGACCGCGCGCACCGGCGCGACGCAGATCGCGAACAGCACCCCGGCGAGCATCGCGCTCGCGATCGGCTTCGGGATCCGGGTGACGAGCCGCGCGAGCGCCGGCCACAGCCCCGTGACGAGGATGAGCAGCCCGCACAACAGGAACGCGCCGATCGCGTCCGCGTAGGAGCCGGGCACGCCCGTCGCGAGCAGGAGGGCGGCGCCCGGCGTCGACCAGACGACGAGGAGCGGCATCCGGTACCGCAGGCTCAGGAACACGCCGACGATGCCGGGCACGATGCTCAGCGCGAAGATCGCCGATGCCGCCTGCGCGCCGGTCGCTCCGAGGTGGGTGAGGCCCGCGATGAGCAGCGCGACGGCGCCCGCGAACCCGGTGAGCCCGGCGACGAGTCCGGCGAGGATCGGCTGGGCGAGCCCGGAGGGACGCCCGGCCCCGTCACCGGCCACGCTGCACGACCTCCTCGGTCACGGCCGCCGGCCGGCGGCGCCAGGAGGCGAGCCAGAGCATGACGGCCCCGCCCGCGATGAGCGCCCAGAACGCCGAGCCCAGCCCCGCGATCGAGATGCCCGACGCCGCCACGAGGAACGTGACGACGGCGGTCACCCGGTGGGCGGCGTCCTCGAGCGCGGACATGATCGACGACGCGAGCGCCCCGAACAGGGCGAGTCCGGCGACGGCGGTGAGCAGGATGGGCGGGCTCGCCGCGAACACGACGGTGACGAGTCCGGCGACCGCGCCGAGGAGCGCCATCGTGACGGCGGCGGAGACGCCCGCGATCCAGCGCCGCTCGCGGTCGGGATGCGCTTCCGGCCCGACGACCATCGCGGCGGTGATCGCGGCGAGGTTCATGATGAACCCGCCGAACGTCGCGGCGGCGAGGGTGCCGATCCCGGTCGAGACGAGCACGGGACGCGCGGGCTGCTCGAACCCGAAGGTACGCAGCACGGCGAACCCGGTCACGTTCTGCCCCGCCATCGTCACCAGATACAACGGGATGCCGAGGCCGAACACGACGGCCGGATCGAACCCGGGGGCGGTGAACACCGGCAGCGGCAGGAGGGCCCCGGGGTCGGCGACCTGGAGCCCCTGGCTCGAGATCGCGACGACGGCGAGTGCCACGACGAGGGCCGCGGGCACCGCCCAGCGCGGCGCGAACTTGGACAGCACGAGCCAGGTGAGCACGATCGGCAGCGCCAGCAGCGGCAGCTCGGCGACCGCGCGCACGGGAGCCAGGCAGATCGGGAACAGCACGCCCGCGAGCATCGCGCTCGCGATCGGCTTCGGAATGCGGGTCACGAGCCGCGCGAGCGCCGGCCACACCCCCGTCACGAGGAGCAGCACGCCGCACAGCAGGAACGCGCCGATCGCATCCGCGTACGAGCCGGGGTTGTCGGTCGCGAGCAGGAGCGCCGCGCCGGGTGTCGACCACAGGATGAGCAGCGGGATGCGGTGACGCACGCTCAGCAGCACGCCGAGGATGCCCGGCACGACGGTGAGAGCGAGCACCGCCGACGCGGCCTGGACGTCCGACGCGCCGAGGTTGACGAGCCCGGCGACGAGGATCGCGATGGAGCTCGCGAACCCGGTCAGCCCGGCGACCAGCCCGGCGAGGATCGGCTGCAGGTCCCCCGTGGTGCGCACGACTCCGATGCTAGAGCCGCGCGCGGGGGTGCCCGCACACGGTCACCCCCGGGTCACCGCCCGAACACGCCCCGCAGCTCCGCCCACCGCTCGGCGCGCACCCACACGGGCAGCTCGTCGATCGGGGTGGGCCGCTCGACCACGCGACCGCCGGCCACCGGGTCGCCGGTGAAGGCATCCACCCACTCCCCCGCCGGGAGGTAGGCCGACCGGGTGGTCGCACCCTCCTCGGTGACGGGGGCGACGAGCAGCGCGTCGCCGAGCATCCACTGCAGCGGGTTCTCCCACACCGCGGGGTCGCCGGGCGCGTCGAAGAACAGCGGGCGCATGAGAGGCTCCCGCGCGGCGATCGCGCGCCTCGCCTCCGTCGCGAGGTACGGCACGAGGCGCTCGCGCAGTTCGGTGAACGCGCGGAAGACGGGAATGACCCGCTCGTCGCCGGTGCGCTCGGCGATGTTCCACGGCGTGCGGTCGCGCGAGGGCGTGCGGTGGTGGTTGAACTCCGAGTGGTACTGCATGATCGGCACGAACGCCGCCGCCGCGGCCGAGCGCAGATAGAGCTCCGCGGTCGGGATGTCGCCGGAGAACCCGGCGAGGTCCCAGCCCCAGTAGACGATGCCGGATGCCGCGGCGTTGAGCCCCGCGAAGAGCGACCAGCGGAACGCCTCCCAGGTCGAGTTCTCGTCGCCCGCCCAGAAGGCGCCGTGCGCCTGGCTGCCGGTGAACCCGGCACGGCTGAACGTCACCGGCGCCTTGCCGGCGCGACGCAGCAGGTCGCCGTAGGCCTTGGCGTAGTGCACCGGGAAGGTGTTGTTCTTCTCGTCGCCCGACCGGCCGTCGAGGTAGACGAGTTCGCGCCCCCAGGCGTGCTCGCCGCCGTCGGTCTTGAAGCCGTCGATGCCGATCTCGTCGACCAGGTAGCGGCGCTTCTCCGTCCACCAGCGCGCGGCGCGCTCGTCGGTGAGGTCGGGCATGAGCCCCAGCGGGAACCACCAGCCGCGGTTGCGGTAGGGCCGCAGCGACCCGTCGGGCGCGGGCTCGCGGATCAGCACCCCGTCGCGGATGGCGGCGGCGGCATCTTCGAAGACCTGGCCGGCCGGGTGCGGGCGCATCTTGACGAGGGGGATCTGCCACAGGTGCAGGCGGATGCCGCGGCGGTGCAGTTCGTCGGTCATCCCCTTCGGGTCCGGCCACGCGCCGTCCTCCGGGAACTCGAAGTCGGCGAGGCGCTTCGGCTCCGCGCCATCGCGCACCGCGGAGCGCGAGTCACGCCACTGGGTGAACGTCGACTCGTCGCTCCACGCCTCGATGACGATGTTGCCGACGGGGATGCCGTGGTCGCGGTGCGCGTCGATCTGGCGGATGACTTCGGCCTGCGTGTTCCACTCGTTGCCGCTGCCCCACAGGCGGAACACCCAGTCGGGCAGTTCCTCGGCGGACCCCGCCTCGGCGAGGAACGCGGCGAGCACCTCGCGCGGGGTGCCGTCGTAGAACGCGACGTCGAGGGCTCCGTCGGGGCCGGTCTCGGCCTCGATCCACAGCCGATCCGGCGTCGACGCCCCGACGTCGAACCAGACGCGGCGCGACGTGCGCACGTGGAAGCCCCACCCGGCGTCGCCGACGACGTGCGCGAACGGCATCGGCAGGTAGGTCTTCCGCTCGGCGCCCTGGTTCTTGTACTGCTCGAAGACGACGGAGTCCAGGCTCGTGCCGCGCTGGTCGAGGCGGTCGTAGCGCTCGCCGAACCCGGCGACGCGCTCGCCGGGGGCGAGCGGGAGGGCGAAGCGGATGCGGCGCACGGTCGCGCCGTCGCCGAACGCCGACGGCGTGCCGGCGATCACGCGCGGCCTACCGGACTCGGTGAGCCCGGGGGCGCCGCCGGTCCACGACCCGACGGTCGCGTCGAACCAGCGGGTGCTCTCGGCGCGCTCCCCGGTCGCCGTGAACCGGTAGCGGATGCGCTCGCCGCGGCGCAGCCCGTCGAGTTCGACGGCCCAGCCGCCGGAGGCGCGGGCGAGGCGGGCCTGCGCCGAGGCGAGGTGCCCGCCGTCGACGACCTGGCCGCGGGACCGGCGGGTGACGCGCTCGAGGTCGCGCGCAGGCTGCGGCACACCGTCGCGCTCCCACTCGAGGCGCACCGACTCGACGCCCGCGGAGGTGCGCACGCCGAGGCGCAGCGGCTCGCCGGCGACCGGGTCGACGGGGTCGCGCTGCTCGGTGTCGACCGAGTACGGATGGCCGGAGCCGAACGGGCGGTGACGGATCATGAGCGGGCCCCCTCGAGCTCACCGAGCGCGACGCCGAGGCGCAGGTACATCGCGTACGACCAGAGCAGCGGATCGGCGGAGGTGCCCCAGCGCTGCACCCAGTAGTCGAGCATCGTCGGGTCGAGCAGGTGGTCCTCGACCTGCTCGGGCATCGAGCCGTTCCGCTCGGTGGAGCCGGCCCAGCGCCACAGCGCGAGGGCGCGGTCGCGGTCGCCCGCGGCGAGGTGGGCGAGCCCGAGGAAGCACGACAGCAGCGGCCACTGCCCGCCGCCGAAGTAGGTATCGGCCGCGAAGCGGTGGGTGCCGTCGCCGACGACGACTTCCCGCTCGAGCGCGGCGAGGGTCTCGCGCGCGACGTCGGAGCCGGGGTCGACGACCCCGAGCGGGGCGATGAGCGCGGAGAGGCTGGCATCCACGGCGGTCGTGCCGAGCCACTTCACGAGGTGACCCTCTCCGGTCCCGCGGCGGGAGATGGTGGCGAGCGCGGCGGCGGCGGCATTCCGAGCGGCGACGGAGCGCGCGGCGTCGAGGGCGCCCGAGTCGGCGGCGGCACGCAGGCCCGCGGCGACGCTGCCGAGCGTGGAGACGTGGATGTGCTCCGCGTGCTCCTCCCACCAGTCGTAGCAGGGGCGGCTCCACGACGAGACGAGGTAGTCGACGGTGAGCGCCATCGCGGGCGCCCAGGCATCCAGGGACATTCCGTGGCGGCGCGCGTGCTGCACGGCCGCCCACATCCAGAGCCCGTAGCCGTCGAGCTGGAAGTTCTCCCAGCCGTCGTCGGCCTGGGTGCCGTCGAAGCGGAACCGCGTCGGCAGCATCTCGCCGTCGGGGAGCGGGCGCCCGGCCGCTGCGGCGGCGACGATCGCCGCGACGCGCTCGGCGTGCAGCCCGATCGTCGTCGCGCACCAGTCGAAGAACGCGGTCGCGGAGTCCGTCTCGCCGACCGCCGACATCGCGTCGGCGATGAAGGCCCCGTCGCGCAGCCAGCAGAAGCCGAGGTACGCGGAGAACGTGGGGCTCGCCGGGTAGGCCCCGCCGGGCTGCTGGAGCTCCCGGATGAGGGCGCGACCGCGCGCGGCGATCTCGGCGGCGCCGGCGGAGGACGAGGAGGGCATGACGAAGACGACTCCGGTGAGTAGAGGTGGTGGCGGGGTGGTGGCGGCGGTGCGGGGTGCCGGGGCCGGCCGATCGACCGGCCCCGGCGGTGGTGCTGTCCCTGCGAGGGAGGATCAGCCGCCGATGACGGCGTTGATGCGCTTCTCGGCGTCGGCGAGCGCCTGCTCGACCGACTTGCGGCCGGCCTGCGCCTCGACGAGCTCCTCACCGAGGATGTCTTGCATCTCGGCCTGGCCCTTCGCGACGACCGGCGGGAGCGCGATGCCGTCGAGCGAGTCGAAGACCGCCTGGCGGTTGTCCGGCTTGCCCTTGTCGAGGTAGGTCGCGAGCTTCGCCTCGTCGGAGATCGGCGGGAGCTCCCAGCCGGCGTCGAGGCGGACATCCACCATGACGCTCGAGGAGGTGAGGAACTCGGCCCACTTCGCGGCGGCCTCGGGGTGCGCGCTCGTCGCGCTCACGCCGACGGCGTTGGAGAAGACGGCGCTCGCCTGGGTGGTGTTGCCCGGCTCGACCGCGATGTCCCAGTTGAACGGCACGTCGGCGAAGGCGCCGAACACCCAGATGCCGCTGTGCAGCATCGCGAGCTTGCCCTCCTTGAACAGGTTGGTGTCGAAGTCGGGCGTGCCCTGCCCCTGCTCGATCGTCGGCATGACGGTGCCCGACTTGCCGACGAGCCACTCGGCGGCCTCGATACCCGCCGGGGTGTTGAACGCGACCGCGGTGCCGTCGGCGTTGAGGAACTCGCCGCCGTTCTGCGCCAGGGCCTTGTAGTACTCGTAGAACGACACCGGCTGGTGGTCGCCCCAGACGCCCGCGGCCTTGTCGGTCAGCGCCTCGGCGGCGGCCTTCTCGTCGGCCCAGGTCCAGCCCTGCGTCGGGTAGTCGAGGCCCGCCGCGTCGAACAGGTCCTTGTTGTAGTACAGGACGACGTCGGAGAACGAGCTCGGCAGCGCGTACGACTTGCCGTCGGTCGAGTAGGCCTCGAGCAGCGACTCGCGGTAGGCGCCCGGGTTCGCGACCGGGATCTCGGCGAGCACGCCGTCGGCCTGGAGCTGGGCGTACTGCGCGAACTCCATGTCGAAGACGTCGCTCACGGTGCCGGCCGCGAGGTCGGTCTGCAGGGCCGTGAAGTAGTCGCCGTAGGGCAGGGTCGTCACCTCGACGGTGATGCCCTCGTTCTCCGCCTCGAACGCGTCGACGATCGCCTGGAGGTTGTCCTCGTTGCCGCCGTTCGAGATGAAGTTCGTGTAGGTGATGGTGACCGGGCCCTCCTCGGCGGGTGCGGTGCACCCGGAGAGGGCGAGGCCGGCGAGGGCGGCGATGCCCGCGACGGCGAACAGCTTGCGGTTCATGACTGCGTTGTCTCCTTCGATTCGGATTGCTGGTGGTGTGGGTTCTTGAGCGGTGTTGCGTGCGGTGTGGGCGGCCGGGATCACTTGATCCCGGAGCTGGCGACGCCCTGGACGACATAGCGCTGGGCGAACAGGTAGAGGGCGAGCATCGGCAGGATGCTCACGACGGAGCCGGCCATGACGATGTCCCACGCGGTCGTGTACTGCCCCTGGAGCCCGGCGAGCGCGACGGGCAGGGTCTGCAGTTCCGGTTTGCGCAGGATGACGAGCGGCCAGAGGAACGAGTTCCAGCTCCCCATGAACGCGAACACCGAGAGGGTCGCGAGGGCGGGCCGGATGTTGGGCAGGATGATGAACGCGAAGATCCGGAAGTGCCCGGCGCCGTCGAGGGTCGCGGCCTCGTCGAGTTCGCGCGGCACCTGGTTGACCGCCTGGCGGAGCAGGAAGATGCCGAACGCGCTCGCGAACGTCGGCAGCAGCGCGCCGAGGTAGGTGTTGACCAGGCCGAAGGTCCGCAGCTCGACGAAGAGCGGCACGATGAGCACCTGGAGCGGGATCATCATCGTGGCGAGGTAGATCGCGAACACCACGCCCCGGCCGCGGAAGGGCAGGCGGCTGAAGGCGTACGCCGCCGTCGCGCTCGTGAACAGCTGCACGAGCGTCGTGACGATCGCGAGCCCGAGGCTGTTGGCGATGGTGCGCAGGAACGGGCGCTCGGCGAAGAGCCGCTGGTACGCCTCGAGCGACGGGTCGCTCGGCCACAGCGACGGCGTGAGCGTGAGCCCCGCGCCGGGCGTGATCGAGGTGATGATCGTCCACAGGAACGGGAAGAACATGACGATCGCGCCCGCGACGATGACGGCGTGGAGCAGCACCGAGCGCCAGGTGATCCGGGGGCGGTTCCGCACCGCGAGGGTGTCAGCCATACGTCACCCACCGCTTCTGGCCGATGATCTGCACGACCGTCACACCGAGCACGACGATGAACAGCAGCCAGGAGAGGGCGGATGCCTCCCCCGCCGCGCCGTAGCGGAACGTCAGGTCGTAGATCTGCTGCACGACGACCTGCGACGCGCCGCCGGGGCCGCCGCCGGTCATCGCGTAGACCTGGTCGAACACCTGGAATCCGTTGATGAGCGAGATGACGACGACGAAGAAGGTCGACGGGCTCAGCAGCGGGAGCGTGACGCTCCACAGCCGGCGCCACCAGCCGGCGCCGTCGACGCGCGCCGCGTCCTCGAGCTCGGGGTTGATGGCCTGGAGCCCCGCGAGCAGGATCACCATGACGAAGCCGAGGTCCTTCCACACCGAGGCGAGGATGACCGACGGCATCGCCCACGCGGGGTCGGTCCACCAGCCCGGGCCGTCGATGCCGAACCAGCCGAGGGCGATGTTGACGACGCCCGTCGCGGGGTTGAGGATCCAGCGCCAGATGAGCGCGACGACGATCCACGACGTGACGACCGGAAGGAAGTAGATGCCGCGCCAGAACGCGCGCCCCTTGAGACGGCTGTTGAGGCCGAGGGCGAGGAAGAGTCCGCCGACGTAGACGAGCGGCAGGTAGCCGACGATGTAGTACAGCGTGTGCAGGAACACCGCGCCCGTCTCCGGATCGGTGAGCAGGTGCGCGTAGTTGTCGAAGCCGACGAACACGGGCGGGCGGATGAGGTTCCACTCGGTGAGGCTCACGCCGATCGCGGCGACCATCGGCACGAGCACGAAGAGCACGAGCGGGATGGCCGACGGCAGCAGGAAGGCGAGCACGACGAGCGCGTAGCGGAGGTTGCGGCCGCGGCGCACGGGAGCGGGCGGGGTCCGGTCGGTGCGGTCGACCAGGCTGGTCTGCAGGGTGGAGACGCTCATCGCCGGTCTCCGGCGGTGCCGGGCCGGCCCGGGCTCGAGTGCTCGGCGAGGCGCTCGCGCACGAGGCGTCCCTGGTCGCCGGCGACTCCCTCGGCGTCGAACGGCGTGGCGAGGACGAGGGCGGCGGCCCCTTGCGCCCAGCTCTCGTCCTGCCACGACTCCACCACGACGCCGATCCCGCGGCGCAGCGGCAGAAGGGCCGACCGGAACGCCGGCTCGAAGCCGAACGACCAGTGCGACCACGCCGCCGTCCCCTCCCCCAGGAGGATGACGATCTCCGGGTCGAGCAGCTGCACGACCCCGGCGAGTGCCCGCCCGAGCAGGTGCCCGGCCTCGCCGAACAGCGCCGCCGCGGCGGCATCCCCCTCGTCGGCGGCGGCGCGGAGCGCGGGCATCCCGCCGCGGTCGCCGATGATGCCGCGGGCGCGGGCCTCGGCGACGAGCGCGGCCTCGCCGATGACGGCCTCGAGGCATCCGACGTTGCCGCAGCTGCAGACCGGGCCGTCTTCGAGCACGGGCGTGTGCCCGATCTCGCCGGCGCCCCCGGTGGAGCCGCGAAGTACGACCCCGTCGACCACGAATCCGGCGCCCACACCGGTACCGATCGTGACGACGAGGAAGCTGGAGTGGCGGCGGCCGACGCCGTAGAGGCGTTCGGCCATCGCGAGTGCGTTGACGTTGTTCTCGACGATGACCGGCAGGCCGATCTCGCGGCGCAGCGTCTCGCCGAGCGGAACCTGGTTCCACCCGAGCTGGGCGGAGTCCACGAGTCCGCTGCCCTGGCGGTCGACGCTGCCGGGAACGCCGACGCCGACGCCGAGCAGGCGGGTCGAGCCGCCGCCCTGGATGAAGCGGCGCAGCAGGTCGGCGAGGTCGGCGAGGAAGGTGGAGGCGGCCGCGTCGAACGGCTCGCTCGCGGAGCGCTGCACGGATCCGTCGATGCCGACCTCGACGAACGCGACGTGGTCGGCGACGACCTTGACCCCGATGGCGCGGGCGTCGCTCGCGGCGAGTCCGAGCATCCGGGCGGGGCGGCCGCCCTGGGACGGCGAGTGGTCGAGTTCCACGATGAGCCCGTCGGCGATGAGCTCCTTGGCGAGCGACGTGAGGCTCGCCGGCGACAGCCCGAGGAGACGCGCGAGGTCGGCGCGCGACGCGGGACCCTGAGCGCCCAAGTGGGCCAGGATCGCGGAGCGGTTGACGTCCGCTCGTCCGCTGGGCTTGATCCCCATCGATCTCCTCCGGTAGTTACTTCAGTGGTAAATAAACCATAGAATGAAGTTCCGCGTCAACGGCGACCAGGAGAGCACCGCGCATGGAGTTCCAGCCCTTTCTCGACCACCTCGCCCAGACGGCGCGTACCCGGGACGACGTCGTCGGACTCGCGGCGTTCGGTTCCACGGCCGACCGCGCGCGCGTCGACGCCTGGTCGGATCACGACTTCGCCTGGATCACCGCTCCCGGCGCCGAGGAGCGCTACCGCCGTTCGCGCCACTGGCTGCCGTGGCCCGAGCGCATCGTCATGCACGTCGTCGAGCACCACGGCGGCGTCAAGGTGATCTACGACGACGGCCACCTCGCCGAGTTCGGCGTCGCCGACCTCGCCGGGCTCGCGACGTGGGAGATGAACCGCGCCGTCGCGCTCGTCGACCGCGGCGGACTCGCCGAGGTGCTCGAGCGCCGTGGCTCCGCCGCCCGGCGACCCGTCGACCCGGATGACGAGCTCGCCCTCGCCTGCTCCGCGATCCTCGTGGGGGTGGGGCGCGGGCGCCGTGGCGAAGTGGTGAGCGCCGGGTCGTCGATCCGCGGTGCCGCCGTCGAGCACCTCCTGCGGGCGTGGGGCGCGCGGCTCCCCGACCGGTACCCGCCGCTCGACGGGCTCGATCCGCATCGTCGCGTCGAGCAGGTGCACGGCGCGCTCGCCACCGAGGTCGCCGAGGCGATCGCCCGACCCGTCGAAGACGCGGGTCGCGCTCTGCTCGGACTGGTCGAGCGCACGGGCGGCGACCCCCGGCTCGTCGCGGTCGTACGCGACCGGCTCGGGTGGGAGTGACCGGCTGAGGGAGGAGACCGGGGGAAGCGACTGAGGGAAATTCGAGCCCGGTGAGGGCCGATCCCGCGGGGCCGGTTCCCCTCGCCGGGGTGCGCGCCTAGACTCCCCGGACAACCCCCGAGCGAACGAGGTGGCTTCGACGTGCCGACGCTGCTGACCCGCGTGCGGGATCACGCGGGCTGGTTCACGGCGCTCCTCGTCGCCGCGGCGCTCGTCGCCGGCCTCGCGGCGGGCATCTCCGGCCTCCTCGAACGCCAGACGACGGAGGGCGTGCGCGCGGGGCTCGCCGAGCGATCGGGCGCCTACCTCGCCTTGCGGCTCAGCCTCCCGCGGTCGGCCGACGCCGCCGGCCAGGACGCCGACGTGCGCGGGATGATCGAGCGGCGCTTCGCCGGCGTCGCGCTGCCGTTCGCGGTCGACCGCACCGTGCAGGGCGCGGCCGACCTCACCGACCCCGCCGGGAGCCTCCGCCGCGTCGTCGTGCTGAGCATCGACGACAGCGACCTGGAGGTCGACGTCGTGGCGGGCCACGCGGCGGGTGCCGGCGAGGTGCTCGTCCATGCCGGAGCGGCGGACCGCCTCGGGCTCTCCCCCGGCGACCAGGTCCTCCTCGAGGGCACGCCGGTCACGGTCGCGGGCACCTGGCGCCCGACCGACCGCCTCGACCCGCGCTGGCTCGGCGATCCGCTCGTCGAGACCGGGCACGACGACGAGACGCCCGGGCCGATCCTGGTCCCCGAGTCCGCGTGGGCGGGCTGGCCCGAGGCGCAGCCCCTCGCCCGCTGGACGGTCGTGCCCGACATCGCCGCCGCCGACGCCGCCGGGCTCACCGGGCTCGCGAGCGCGTGGCGCACCGTGCACCGGGGCTGGGAGGGCGCGGAGGACGGACTGCGCGGCATCACCAAGGGCGGCCGGTTCCTGCAGACCGTCAACGCGCTCGAGGCGCGACTCGCGGGGCTGCGCGCCGTCGAACCGATCGCGCTCCTGCTGCTCGCGGGCGTCGCGCTCGTCGCCTTCGCCGAGCTGGGACGGATGCTGAGCGTCCTGCTCGCGGCGGAGACCGCCCTGCTCTGGTCGCGCGGGGCGACAGCGCCGGGCCTCGCCGCCCGCAGCGCCCTCGAGGCCGCGGTCGTCGCGGGTCTCGGGGCCGCGGCCGGGGTGTCGGTCGCCGCCCTCGCGCTCGGCGCGGTCACCGGCGAGACCCCCGCCGCCGCCGGATCCCTCCTGCCGCCCGCGGTCGCCACCGTCGCCGTCGCGACGATCGCGGTCGCACTCGCCATCGGCCGGTCGGCATCCCGCCAGACCGTGCGCGACCCCGGCGACTCCGCGCGTCGTTCCCGCCTCGCGAGCGGCGGACTCGTCGCGCTCGTGCTCGCCGCCGCGGCGCTCTCGGTGTGGCAGCTGCGCCTCTACGGCTCCCCCGTGACGCCGACGGCGAGCGGCGGCGCGGCGGTCGACCCGGTCGCCGCCCCCGCCCCCGTGCTCGCCCTCCTCGGGGTCAGCCTCGCGGTCATCGCTCTGCTGCCCGCGGCGGCGCGGCTCGACGAGCGTCTCGCGGGGGGCGGGGGCATCCGTCGCCTGCTCGCGACGCGCTCGGTCGCGCGCCGTCCCGCCCTCGCCTTCTCCACCGCCCTCGTCGTCGCGCTCGCCACCGGCACCCTCGTGACGGCGGCGGGATACCAGGGCACCTGGGCCGGGACGTTCGACCTCGCGGGCCAGTTGCGCGCCGGGGCGGACGTGCACGTGCGCACCGATCCGCCCGGGTTTCCTGCCGCCGGGGTCGCCGAGGTGCAGGGCCTTCCGGGAGTCACCGGGGTCGCGCCGCTCGACCTTCAGATCCTCGAGTTCGGCACCGGGACCGGCACGATCGTCTCCGTCGCGCCGGATGCCCTCGAGCGAGTCGCCGCCGAGTTCCCGGGCCTCTTCGATCCCGACTCGACGGCGGAGGCGCTGCGCATCCCGGCGGTCGGCCCCGTCGTACCCGCGGGCGCCGAGCAGCTGGGGCTCGACGTCGCGCTGCGCTCGATCGACATCGCCCCCGGCGCCTCGGCGATCCTGCGCGACGCGTTCGGGGTGCTGCGCATCGTGCCGCTCGACCTCGCGGGCACCGCCCCCGACCCGCAGGCGCCCGACGACGTCACCCGCACCATCGCGACGTACGCGGGCTCGCTCCCGAGCCTCCCCGGCGGCACCGAGGTGCGGATCGTCGCCGTCGACTTCCGCCTGGAGCGCGGCGGCGTCGCGCCCGGCGTGCTCGGCACGGTCTCGCTGCGCGCCGCCACGGCGACGCACGGCGGGACGACGCAGGACCTCCCGATCGCGCCGGGCTGGATCCCCGACTCCTACGACTTCACGCGCTGGCCGCCCTCCCTCACCGGCGACGGGTTCGGCTTCGAGGCGGGCTCGGAGACCGGCGACGTCCGGCTCTCGGCCGCCCTGGAGAGCACCGTGCGGCCGCCGGTCGTCATCTCCCAGGCCCTCGCCGAGACCTACGACATCGCCGTCGACGACGTGCTGAGCTTCCCGTTCGGCCGGCCCGGCGAGACGATCACGGTCGCCGTCACCGCGATCGTGCCCGCCGTCCCGACCTCGCCGACGGCCGTCGCCGTCATGCTCGACCTCGCGCTGCTCCAGCACTTCGCGATGCGCTCGGCGGGGGAGCTGCCCGCGACCCGGGACCTGTGGGTCGCGAGCGACGACGTCGCCGCCACGACGGCGGCCCTGCGCACGGAGCTGCCCGGGAACAGCCGCATCGAGGCCGCGGGCGACCCCGCGGGCCGGGTGACCCTCGGCGCCCCCGCGATCGCGCTCTGGCTCGCCGCGGCGGGGTGCGCGCTGCTCGCCGCCGCCACGGTCGCTGCCGCGACCCGGTCGCTGCGCCGGGATCGCCGGCGCGCGGTCGCGGTGCTGCGCGCGCTCGGCCTCGGTGCCCGGGATCAGGCGCTCATCCGCGCGCGCGAACTCTCGGCCGTCGTCGCGTTCGGTCTCGTCGCGGGGCTCGTCGCCGGCGCGGCCGTCGTGCTCCTCACGGTGCCCGCGCTCGCCCGGGCCGCCGTGCCCGACTGGGACCCGCTGCTGCCGGTGACCCCCGGGATCGACCTCCTCACGCCCGCGACGGGACTCGGGGCGTTCGTGCTCGTGCTCGCGGCGATCGTCGTCGTCGCGAGCGCCGCGACCGCCCGCGAGGCGCGGTCGGCGTCGCCGTCGGAGGAGGCGCGATGAGCGGGCTCGGCACGCGCGCCCTCCTCGCGCGGTACCTCCGCCCGGGGGCGATCGGATCGGTGCTCGTCGGCATCCTCGTCGGCGCGGCCGTCTTCGCGACCGCCGCCGCCCCGCGCGCCCTCGCCGCCCTCGGCACCGACGAGCTGCGGTTCCAGTTGCGCGCCGCCTCCCCGCTCCTGGTGGACGTGAGCGCCCAGGGCAGTGTCGGCTTCTCGTCGGCGCCGTCGAGCGACGCGGAGGCCGTCGTCGCCGCGATGGACCGCACGATCGCCACACTCCCCAACCGCCTCGAGGATCCGCTGCTCGCGGTCACCGGTGATCCACAGTGGGTCGCGCACACCCTCGTCGGCGACGGTCGCGGGGCGGGGGCCGACGCGATGCGGCTGCGGCTCGACCTCGCCCTCGACTCGCGGATGCTCGAGCGCATCCGGATCGTCGAGGGTGCCGCCCCGGGCGCGTGGAGCCGCGACCCGGAGCCCCCGCCGGACGCCGTCCCGCCCACGGAGCCCGCCGAGCCGGTCACCCCGATCGAGGTCGTCGTGTCGACGCGCGTCGCCGAGACGGGCGGGCTCGCAGTGGGCGACCTCATCGAGTTCGAGGTCGCGCCCGTGCTCGTCGTCGGGCTCTTCGAGGCGGTCGACCCCGACGACCCGTACTGGGTGCACCAGTCGAACCTGCTCGAGGGCTTCGTGCAGTCCACGCCCGGCGTGCCGCCGACCCTCCGCGCGAGCTTCTACGTCGCGACGGGGAGCCTCCTGTCGCTGCAGGGCGAGTTCATCGACGGGGTGTTCGAGGCGTGGATCCCCGTCGACGCCTCGGCGATCGAGCTGCCCGACGCGGCGCGCATCGCGACCCAGGTGCGCCAGCTGAGCGCGACCTACGCCTACATGCCCGACGGCGGGAGCCTGCGCTTCCGGAGCGGCCTGCCCGACGCGCTCGACCGTGTGAGCCAGCGCGTGACGGCGGTCGCCTCCCTCCTCGCGCTCAGCCTCTCCGGACTCGTCGGCGTGCTGCTCGCGGTCGTCGCCCTCGGCATCCGCTCGCTCGTCGCCCGGCGTGCCCCGGCGCTCGGGCTCGTCGCGGCGCGCGGAGCGGGCGGCTGGCTCGTGCGCGGCCTCATGGCGCTCGAGGCGGCCCTCGTCGCGCTCCCCGCCGCCGTGCTCGGGTTCGTCGCCGCCGTGCTCCTGCTGCCCGGCGAGGGCGGCGCGGCCGGCTGGCTCGTCCCGGCGGCGCTCGCCCTCGCGCCGGTCGTTCTCGGCGCCGCCCTCGCGACCCCGGCCGGCCTGCGCTCCCCCCGCCGCGACCTGCGTGTGCGCACCGCCTCGCGGGTGCGCCGGTTCGCCGAGCTCGGGATCGTCGCCCTCACGGTCGTCGCCGTCGTGCTGCTCGCGCGGCGCGGGCTCGTGCCGGCGGTGCGCGTCGTGGGCGTCGACCCGCTGCTGAGCGCGACGCCGCTGCTGCTCGCCCTCGCGGCGTGCGTCGTCGCGCTGCGGCTCTACCCCGCTCCCCTGCTCGCCGTGCAGCGGCTGCTGCGTCGGCGCGGGAGCGCCGTCGCCGTGCTCGGCTCCGCGCGGGCGGTGCGCGACCCCGCCCTCGGCTTCGCCGCCGCGCTCGCCCTCGTCACGGGCGTCGCGATCGTCGTCTTCTCGACCGTGTTCGTCTCGACCGTGCGCCACGGACTCGAGCAGGGCGCCCGGGATGTCGTCGGCGCCGACCTGCAGATCCGGGCGGCGGTCCTCGACGAGGCCGCCCTCGACGCGGTCCTCGCCGTGCCGGGGGTGACCGACGCCGTCGTGCTGTCGCGCGCGACGGGCGTGAGACTGCTCGACTCCGGGGCGGAGAGCGACGCGATCGTCGTCCTCGCCGACACGGCGACGCTGCACCGGCTCCGCCCGGACATCCCCGACCTCTCCGCGAGCGGCGGGCCCGCCCGCATCCTCGTCTCCGACGACTGGGGCGACCGGATCACGACGTCGTCGCCCCGGCTCGGCGACGCGGTCGTCGAGATCGCCGGCACGATCCCCGCCACGGGCCTGCCGGGCATGTCGATGCGCTGGGTGCTCGTCGACGACTCGGCGGCGGCGGGGCTCGGCATCCGCGACGCCGATCAGGAGCGGATGCTCGCCGGCCTCGACGGGTCACGGGATGCCGCCGACGCCGCCCCGGACGTGGACGCCGCCGTGACGGCGACGCAGCCGGCCACCCTGCGCGGGCTCGTCGTCGTGCTCGACACGGCGACGGCGCTGCGGGCCGCGCGCACCCCGGCGATCGCCGGCGTCGAGTCCGCCCTCGTGCTCGCGGCGGTCGCGTCGCTCCTGCTCACCGTGCTGACCGTCGTGCTCGCCTCGATCGCGGCCGCGGCCGCCCGGAACCGGCTGCTCGGCGTCGTGCGCATCCTCGGGATGTCGACGCGCGGGTTGCGCGGGCTGCTCGCGTGGGAGCTCGGGCCGCTCGCGATCACCGCCGTCGTCGTCGGCACGGGCCTCGGGTTCGGGGTCGCGGCGATCGTCGCCGCCGTGCTCGACCTGCGTCCGTTCGTCGGCGGGTTCGAGCAGCCCGCGCCCGTCGTCGACCCGCTCGCCGTCGGCGCCGCGCTGGCCGGCTTCGTCGTGACCGTTGTCGTCGCGGGGGTGGTCGCCGTCGCCGTCGGGCGTCGCGTCGCGCCCGCGGGCGCCGTGAAGATGGGAGACCCATGAGCGCACAGACAGTCCCGGGCGCACCGACCGTGCCGGGCGCACAGATCGAGTGCACCGACCTGGTGCGGATCTTCTCGGCCGAGGGGGTCGAGGTGCAGGCCCTCCAGGGGCTCACGCTGCGGGTGGAGGCCGGCGAGCTCACCGCCATCGTCGGCGCGTCCGGGTCCGGCAAGTCGACGCTCTTGTCGATCCTGTCGGGACTCGACGTGCCGACGGCCGGATCGGCGAGCGTCGACGGCCACAACCTGCTCACGATGGGCGCCCGGGCGCGGGCGCGGTTCCGCCGGCACACCGTCGGGTTCGTCTGGCAGCAGACCTCGCGCAACCTCCTGCCGTCGCTCACCGCGGCGCAGAACGTCGCGGTGCCGCTCGCGATCGCCCGCGTCCCGCGCCGCCGCCGCGCCGAGCGCGTCGCGGAGCTGCTCGAGGTGCTCGGCATCGGCGACCTCGGCGACCGCCGTCCCGCGGAGCTCTCCGGCGGTCAGCAGCAGCGCGTCGCGATCGCCGTCGCGCTCGCCAACTCGCCGCGCGTGCTGTTCGCCGACGAGCCGACGGGCGAACTCGACGAGGCCAACTCGCAGCGGGTTTTCGACGCCCTGCGCGACGTCAACGAGCGCCTCGGGGTGACGGTGCTCATCGTCACGCACGACGAGGGCGTCTCCCAGCACGTGCGCCGCACCGTGCAGATCCGCGACGGCCGCACGTCGACCGAGGTGCTGCGGCACACCGCCGTCGACGAGCACGGCGTCGAGAGCCTGCACGCGCGCGAGTACGCCGTGCTCGACCGCGTCGGGCGACTCCAGTTGCCGCAGGAGTACCTCGAGCGCCTGTCGATGCGCGACCGCGTCCGACTGGAACTCGAGACCGACCACGTGCAGGTGCACCCCACGACGGAGGACGAGCGATGAGCGACGCCGGCACGGCGACCGGGCCGCGGGCGACCGACTCCCGGGCGGTGGTCCTTCGGGCGACCGGCCTGCACAAGAGCTACGGATCGGGCGCGACGGCCGTGCACGCGGTCGCGGGGGTCTCCCTCGACCTGCACGCGGGGCAGCTCGTCGTGCTCCAGGGCGCGTCCGGCTCGGGCAAGACGACGCTCCTCAACCTGCTCGGCGGACTCGACGCGCCCGACTCCGGCACGGTCGAGCTCGGCGACCGGATGCTCACCGGCGCCGACGAGGCGGAGCTCGTCGACATCCGTCGCCGCGACCTCGGGTTCGTGTTCCAGGGGTTCGCGCTGCTGCCGGTGCTCTCGGCGAGCGAGAACGTCGAACTGCCGATGCGCATCGCCGGGATGGACGCCGGCGAGCGCGAGCGGCGCACCGCCGAGCTGCTCGCCGCGGTCGGGCTCACCGGGCACGAGAACCAGCGCCCGGACGAGCTCTCCGGCGGTCAGCAGCAGCGCCTCGGCATCGCCCGGGCGCTCGCCAACGCGCCGCGCGTGCTCATCGCCGACGAGCCGACGGGGCAACTGGACTCGACGAACGCCGACGCGATGATGGCGCTCATCGCCCGTCTCGTGCACGAGCGCGGCGTGGCGGCGATCGTCGCGACGCACGACCCGCGGATGGCCGCCTACGCCGACCGCATCGTCACGATCCGCGACGGGGTGCTCTCCGGCTGACCCCGGGCATGCCCGGGCGGCGTCACCAGCGGTTGTGCACGTCCTCCGCGAAGCCCACGGCGCCGTCGACCCTCACGCGCGTGCCCGCGTCGTCGAGCATCCACCCGGTCCAGTATCCGAAGCACTGGTCGGTGCGGGTGCTGATGACGCCGAGGGCGGTGCGAGAGACCTTGTCGTAGAAGGGCGTGAACGTCAGGTCCGCCGACGTGCCGTGCACCCGCCAGGGCTTCAGATAGTCGGCGGTGTCGTACTCCCAGGTGAGTTCTTCGGAGATCTTGTGCAGCCGGCCGTCGACGAACAGGGCGTTCTCGGTCGAGCCCGAGCCGTCGGTCCACTGGCCGCCGAGCTGGATGCCGATGCGCTTCCCGTCGACGACGCCGCTACCGGCCGCCCAGTTCCACTTCACGTCGTAGGGCCAGCGGCCGCGCCCGTGGTCGAGCACCGCCCAGGCCCCGCCGCCGGCCTCTCCGCCGGCTTCGACCGCGAACTCCTCGCCGTCGATGCGGACGATCCCGGTCGCCGGGAGGGCCGCGGCCTTGACCGTGTACTGGAAGCGCGTGTCCGACCACGGCACGACGACGCCGAGCGCCTCCGAGCCCGCGGGCGGCGCGGCGACGATCTCGGCCTCGACGCCGGGGATGCGCGTCGACAGCCTCCACGCGCCGTCGGCGAGCGGCTCGATCGCGATCTCGAGGCCCGTCGTCGCCACCCGCGCCGGGCCGCCACCGAGCGACGGGGGCAGTTCGACGCCGCGCGCGAAGGGCATGATCGCCGAGGCGTGGCGCTCGGCGCCGGTCTCCCGGTCGTGCACCCAGACCTCCTGCACGCCCGCGTAGTCGACTGCCGACACCGTGAGCGAGACCATGAACCGCGGCCCGATGACCGACCAGTACTCCCAGCGCTTGTTGCGGCCCCACGCGCGCCGGGTGACGCCCGACGTCTCGTGCAGCTGGGTGCGCGTCCAGCCGACCGCGTCGCGGTCGAGGTTGCCGCGCGCGTCGGTGAGCGACACCGGCCGGGTGATCTCGCGCTCGACGATCGTCCCGGTCATCGCGCGTCCCCCTCCCCGGCGCGACCCGCCGCGCGGGCGAAGCGCCGGGCCACCTCGTCGTTCAGGGTGCGCATCTCGACCGCATCCACCTTGGTCACCTTTCGGTCGTAACTGATCAGTCCGTTGGCTTCGTCTTCGACGTCGGAGAGCTGCGTGTACACGAACGCGGCGAGCCCCCGATCGACGGCCGGCGCGAGCTCGTCGCGCCACAGCCCGGCGAGCGCGGCGCGGAAGTCGTCGGCGTCCCGGAACCGCTTGTACCCGAACTCGCGCTCGCTGTACCGGTGCCCCGCGATCGGCAGGCTGTACCCGCCGAACTCGGTGAGCGCGACGGCCCGGCCCCGCGCCCCGCGCCGGGCGGGCATCCGGAACCGGCGGAAGTAGACGTGCAGGCTCTGCAGGTCGCCGGCCCCCTGGTCGTGCCAGCCGCTCGCGTGGTCGACGAGCCGCGTCGGGTCGAGGTCGCGCACGCGCGCGGCGATGCGCACCGCGTCGAACTGGCCCCAGCCCTCGTTGAACGGAACCCAGAGCACGATGCTCGGATGCCCGCGCAGGTGCTCGATCGTGCGCTCGAGGGATCGCTCGAAGCGCTCCCGATCGGCGGAGTCGTCGCGGCCGAACGCGCGCCGACCGCCGCGGTCGTCGAGGCGCACGACGCGCAGCACGGCGGGCGCCGAGATCGCCGCGGGGGCGTACCGACCGCCGCCGTTCACCATGTCCTGCCAGACGAGCATCCCCAGCCTGTCGGCGTGGTGGTACCAGCGCGCGGGCTCGACCTTGATGTGCTTGCGCAACATCGTGAAGCCGAGGTCGAGGGCGAGCCGGATGTCGGCGGCGAGCGCGTCGTCGTCCGGGGGCGTGAGCAGCCCGTCGGGCCAGTAGCCCTGGTCGAGCAGTCCGGCGTGCAGGATCGGCTCGCCGTTGAGGGTGAGCCGGGACGCCCCGTCCGGCCCGGTCTCGCGACCGACGACGCGCAGTCCCGCGTACGAGCGCACGACGTCGTCGCCGAGACGCACCTCGACGTCGTGGAGGAACGGGTCGGCGGGGCTCCAGAGGCGGGCCTCCGCGAGCTCCAGCCGCGTCGTCGCGCCGGGGGCGACGTCCGCCTCGGCGACGACCCGGCCCGCGGCCGAGATCGTGACGTGCGCCGGGGTGTCGTCGGCGGAGCCGGAGCCGGCGTCCACGGTGACGTCGAACGCGGGACCGGGGTCGAGCACCGGATCCAGGCGCACGGCGCGGACGTGCCGCTCGGGCACGACCTCCCACCACACGGTCTGCCAGATGCCCGACTGCGGCGAGTACCAGATTCCGCCGGGGGTGCTGCTCTGCTTGCCGCGCGCGCCGGGCTCCGTGTCGGTCGGGTCGGTGACCCGCACCACGAGCTCCGGGCGCTCCGTGGCGGCGAGCGCGTCGGTGACGTCGGCGGAGAAGGGCAGGAACCCGTCGTCGTTGCGCGCCACCAGGTGCTCGCCGATCCACACCTCGGCGTGCCGGTCGACGGCGCCGAAGTGCAGCAGCACGCGGCCGGCGCCGGGCGGCTCGGGCAGGGCGAGCCGGTACCAGAGCGCCTCGTCGGGGCCGAGCCGGCGGTTCACGCCCGAGAGCGGCGCCTCCGGCGAGAACGGCACGCGGATGCGGGTTCCCCACTCGGCCGGGCGGGGCGCATCGAGCGCGGTGAACGCGGCATCCCACCAGCCGTTGAGCACGGCCCAATCGTCGCGGACGAGCAGCGGCCGCGGATGCTCCGGCAGCGGGATCGCGTCGGGGTCGGCGGCGAGCGCCTCGCCCCACGGGGTGGAGAGCGTCACCGGCCCTCCACGGGCTCGCGCTCGGCGTCGGCACTGCCGGTGCCGTCCTCCGCGCTCTCCGGGGGCGCGACCGCCGTGACCGCCGCGACCTCCGCGGGCGTCGCGCCGCGCATCCGCCGCAGCAGGAGCGCGACCGCGGGCACGGCGAGGGCGAGCACGACGAGGGCGGCGACGAAGATGCCCGCCGTCGGCACCTGCTTCTCGACGCCGAGGTCGAGGTAGGTCTCGCCGACGCCGGAGATGACGGCGGCGCCGATCCACGGGCCGAACACCATCGGCACGAGCACCGACGCGATCATCCGCACGCCCTGCACGGTGCCCGCGCGATCCCTCGGGGTGAGGTCGCGGATCGTCGCGTTGATCGCCGCGAACGAGATGAGGAAGCCGGCCATCATGACGGTGCCGGCGATGATCACCGGCACGAGGTCGCGCACGAACACCATCCCGACCAGGCCCACGGCGAAGATGCCGAACGCCGGGAGGATCGCGCGCAGCTTCCCGACGCGGTCGATGAAGCGGCCGCCCAGCACGCTCAGCAGGCTCGCGACGATGAGCACGACGCCGAGCACGAGCGCGTAGGCGTCGATCCGCAGCGTGCGCTGGATGTAGATGATGAGGAACGGCAGGAAGACCTGGGACGCGGTGCCCGCGAGGGCCAGGACGAGCAGGATCTGGTAGAGCCGCGGGTGCTTGCGGATCGTGGACGGGCGCAGCCCGTAGACGACGTCGGCGAGCGGCCCGCCCTCGCGCACGGCCGGGGTGCGGTCGCGCACCGCCACGAGCGCGAGCAGGCCGACGACGGCGGTGACCCCGCCGACGAGGCCGAAGAACAGGCCCCACTGCCCGGACTGGGTGAGCGGGTCGAGCGCGCCGAAGACGAGCAGCATCGCGAGCAGCGGGAGGGTGCCGAGCACGCCGTCGACGCGGCCGCGGTTCGTGGAGTCCGTCGAATCCGTCACCCAGGCCTGGAAGCCCGCGTCGTTCGCCGCCGCGCCGAAGAACGACATGAGGCAGTCGAGCAGGATGATGCCGACGATCGCCGCCGTCACCGCCTCCCAGCCGGGGAAGATCGACCCGACCGTCTCCGGGCCGACGAGCCCGAACGCGGCGGTCGACGCGCCCCACAGCACGTAGCCGACGGCGACGAGCGCGCGGCGGCGGCCGGTGCGGTCCGACAGGGCGCCGACGACGAGCGCGGTGAGGGTCGCGACGACGGCGGATGCCGCCACGAGCGCCGCGATGACCTGCGGGGAGTCGGTGATCGTGTCGTAGACGAACACGTTGAGGTACATGTTCTCGACGGTCCAGGCGAGCTGGCCGGCGAGACCGAGCACGACGAACGCGCTCCAGGTGCGGGGTCCGAGTCGGGTCGCGGACATGGGTGTCTCCTCCTCGAGACGCGGATGCGGGTCGCGCTGCGGGTTCCCCCGAACCGGCGCCCGATCAGCCTACGGCCGCGGACGGGCGCCTCCGTGCAGCGCGGGTCAGTCCCGGTGCGAGTCGACGTGCGCGTCGAGGATCGCGAGCGCCGCCTGCTCCGGCGTCGTGCCCGTCGCCCGCGCGTGCGCGTCGAGCCGGTCCGCGAGCCCGGGCGTCAGCCGGAGCGCCAGGTCGAGCCGCGCGGTCGCGGCCTGCGTCGCCACGGCCCCGTCGGCGGCCGTCGCCGCCTCGCTGCGGCGCAGCACGAGCGCGAGGATCGGCAGGGCGATCGTGCCGAGGGCGTCGAGGATCGACACGACGCCGAATGTGCGCCAGTACCACTCGTCGTTCTCCCCCGGGATCTCGCCGTCGGTGAGCACGGGCAACAGGATCATGAGCGCGACGACCGCGATCGCCGCGAGGGTCAGGCCGAGGGCGACCCGCACGAGGCGCTGCGGGCGACCCGCGAGCAGGAGCAGCAGGTTCGCCTGGGCGAGGCTCAGGGCGAGGATGCCGGCGATGTACAGCGCCTTGAGCCACGCCTCCTGCCACTCCCAGCTGACCGAGTCGCCCCAGTCCCCCCAGATCAGCACGAACGCGCTCACCGCGGCGACGACGCTCGCCGCGATCCCCGCGAAGCCGACGACGCGCACCGCGCGGGCGACGACGGCGAGGTGGCACAGGGCGGTCGTGCCGAACGCGGCGACCGTGAGGGTGCTCAGCAGCACCTTCGCCTGGAGTTCGCCGAAGTCGCCGCTGAGCAGGGCGACGATGCCGAGCACCGCCGCGACGACGAGCGAGAGGACGATGGCGATGATCGCGGTGCGACGCACCCCGCGGACGACGTTCATCCTCCGACCCTAGGGGCCGGGATGCGGGTGCCGGGAAAGGCGGCGGGTCAGGCGGACTTCTCGGTGCGGCGCGGCGAGTGCGGCACGATCGTCGGCGCCGCGTTCTCCAGCACCGCCTCCTTCGTCACCACGACGCGCGCGACCTGGTCGTCCGAGGGCACCTCGAACATGATCGGGCCGAGCACCTCTTCGAGGATGGCGCGGAGGCCGCGGGCGCCGGTCTGGCGCAGCTTCGCGAGATCCGCGATCGCCTCGAGGGCGTCCTTCTCGAACTCGAGTTCCACGCCGTCGAGCTCGAACATGCGCTGGTACTGCTTCACGAGCGCGTTCTTCGGCTCGGTGAGGATCTGCATGAGCGCGTCCTGGTCGAGCGGCGACACCGTCGTCACGACCGGGAGGCGGCCGATGAACTCGGGGATGAGGCCGAACTTGTGCAGGTCTTCCGGAAGGACCTCGCTGAACAGCTCCGCCTCGTCGCGCTTGGAGTGCAGCGGGGCGCCGAAGCCGATGCCGCGCTTGCCGACGCGCGCCGAGATGATGTCCTCCAGCCCCGCGAACGCGCCGGCCACGATGAACAGCACGTTCGTCGTGTCGATCTGGATGAACTCCTGGTGCGGGTGCTTGCGACCGCCCTGCGGCGGGACGGATGCCGTCGTGCCTTCGAGGATCTTCAGCAGCGCCTGCTGCACGCCCTCGCCGGAGACGTCGCGCGTGATCGACGGGTTCTCGGCCTTGCGGGCGATCTTGTCGACCTCGTCGATGTAGATGATGCCCGTCTCGGCACGCTTGACGTCGTAGTCGGCGGCCTGGATGAGCTTGAGCAGGATGTTCTCGACGTCCTCGCCGACGTAGCCCGCCTCGGTGAGCGCGGTGGCGTCCGCGACGGCGAACGGCACGTTGAGGCGCTTGGCGAGGGTCTGCGCGAGGTAGGTCTTGCCGCACCCGGTCGGACCGATGAGCAGGATGTTCGACTTCTGGATGTCGACGTCGTCGATGACCGCGTCGGCGGAGTTCAGGGAGTTGCGGGCGCGGATGCGCTTGTAGTGGTTGTAGACCGCGACGGAGAGCGCCTTCTTCGCCGGCTCCTGGCCGATGACGTACTCCTCGAGAAAGGAGTAGATCTCCTTCGGCTTCGGGAGGTCGAACTCGCTCGTGGGCTCTTCGCCGGCTTCGGCGAGACGCTCCTCGATGATCTCGTTGCAGAGTTCGACGCACTCGTCGCAGATGTAGACCCCGGGGCCCGCGATGAGCTGCTGCACCTGCTTCTGGCTCTTGCCGCAGAAGGAGCACTTGAGCAGGTCGGCGCTCTCACCGATCCTCGCCATAGCGGCCCTCCTCCCCGTGGGTTTGTCCGAGCCTAACCCGAACGACCGGCGTGGGCTTGCACTCCGTGCAGAACCTTTCTCGGCGTGCCGTGACCTGGTGTTGCCTAGGCTGGAGGCGTGCAGAGCAGGGCGTCGCGCGTCGCGCGCGGAGCGATGGCGGGCGGATTCGCGACCGCCGTCGCCGCTGCCGGTCACGGTCTCGCCGACGGCGTCGCCCCGAGCGGGGTGTCGCTGCTGCTCGGCCTGACGTTCGCGACCGTGCTCGGCACACTCGCGATCGGGTCGAGCCGGGATGCCTCCCGCGCCCCGTCCCTCCCCCGGCTCGTGACCGTCGTCGCCGGGTCGCAGCTCGCGTTCCACCTGATCTTCTCCTGGCTCACGCCGAGCGCTGCGCCGCTCGCGAGCGGCCCCGTCCTCTTGCACCACGCCGCGCTGCCCGGCTCTCTCGCCGCCGACGCCGTCGCCGGGGCGGGAGCCCACCACGGCTGGGATGCCGGCATGTGGCTCGCGCACGGCGTCGCCCTCGTCGCGACGGTGTGGTTCCTGCGCCGCGCGGAGCTCGCGCTCTGGGAGCTGCTGCGCGGCGCCCTCGACGCGGCGCGCGGGATGCGGCTCCCCGCGATGGCGGCCCGGCCCGCGTCGGGCGCGAGCGTCCCGGCGGACGCGCCGCGGCATCCGGTCGTCCTCCTCCTCTCCGGTGTCGTCAGCCGCCGCGGGCCGCCCCTCGCGGCCGCCGCCCGCTGACCCACCCGATCGAGAACTTCTGAGGAGAACCATGTCCCCGACCACCCCTGCCCGCCCGCGCACCCGCGCCGCCTCGCGCGCGACCGCCGGCACCGCCCTCGCCGTCGCCCTCGGCGCGGCCCTCGCGCTCGGCGCCCCGCTCTCGGCGAGCGCGCACGCGACCCTCGTCGACAACACCGCCGAGGCCGGCAGCTACGCGCTGCTGACGTTCAAGGTGCCGAACGAGTCGGCCACCGCCGCGACGACCGAGGTCACCATCACGCTGCCGACCGACACGCCGTTCGCGAGCGTGCGCACGGTGCCTGTCGCCGGCTGGGATGCCGAGATCGTGCGCGGCGCCCTGCCCGAGCCGGTCGAGATCGGCGAGTCGACGCTCACCGAGGCCGCGCTCGCGATCACCTTCACCGCGACCGACGGCGGACTCACCGGCGCCGACCTGGGACTGTTCACCGTCTCGCTCGGTCCGGTGCCCGACGTCGGGCAGATCGAGCTCCCGGTCATCCAGACCTACTCCGACGGCGCGGAGTCGCGCTGGGAGGGCGACGACGTCCCCGTGCTCTACGTGAACGACGCGCCCCCGGCCGGCGGCCACCACGGTGGCGGGCACGGCGAGGCGCCCAGCCACGGCGACGGCGACGACTCCGGTGAGCACGCCGCCGGCGACGACGCCCCCGACTCGACGTCGGTCGCGGCGATCGCGCTCGGCGCGGTCGGCGTGCTGCTCGGCGGGGCGGCCCTCGCCGTCTCCCTCATCCGCCGGCGGCCGGAGCAGTCGTGACGCGCCGCACGACCGTCGTCGCGGCCGCCGCGCTGACGCTCGCCCTCGCCGGGTTCGCCTCCGCGGCGCCGGCGTGGGCGCACAGCTACCTCGTCGAGTCCACGCCCGCCGAGGGCGCGGTGCTCACCGAGCTGCCCGCCGAGTTCTCGGTGACGGCGAACGAGATCCTGCTCGACCTCGGCGGGCAGGGCGTGTTCGCCCTGCAGATCCGGGATGCCGACGGCCGCTACTACGGCGACGGCTGCGTCGAGGTCGTCGACGCGACGATGTCGGCCGCCGCCGCGATCGGCCCGAGCGGCGACTACACGATGCTCTGGCAGGTGGTCTCCGCCGACGGGCACCCGGTGAGCGGCGAGATCCCGTTCACCTGGGAGGCACCGGAGGGGTTCGACCCCTCGCCCGCGCTCGACCGGGCGCCGGCGTGCGGTGAGGACCCGGACGGGGCGCCCGCCACCGGTCCCGCCGTGCCGAGCGAGCCCGGGGAGATCCCCGGCGAGTTCGGGGGCGGCTCGATCGGCCTGTGGATCGCCGTGGGCATCATCCTGTTCGGCGCCGTCGCCGCCGTCATCGGCGTCGCCGTCGCGTTCTCGCGCAAGCGAGGCCCCGAGGAGTAGACCGGCGGGGAACCGTACAGATACGAGAAAGGCCCGGGAGGACATCCCGGGCCTTTCTTCGTGGTCTCTGCGGAGAGCCCTCGGCGCTACTTGACGAGCGCCGCGCTCTTGCGGCTCGTCAACACCTGGTCGATCAGGCCGTAGTCGAGCGCCTCGGTCGCCGAGAGGATCTTGTCGCGCTCGATGTCGCGGTTGACCTCCTCGACGGTCTTGTTCGAGTGCTTCGACAGCGTCTCCTCGAGCCAGGTGCGCAGGCGCATGACCTCGGCGGCCTGGATCTCGATGTCCGACGCCTGGCCGCGGCCCGCGTCGCCCGTCGCCGGCTGGTGGATGAGCACGCGCGCGTTCGGCAGGGCGAGGCGCTTGCCGGGGGTGCCGGCGGCGAGGATCACCGCGGCGGCCGAGGCGGCCTGGCCGAGCACGACCGTCTGGATCTGCGGACGGATGTACTGCATCGTGTCGTAGATCGCGGTCATCGCCGTGAACGAGCCGCCGGGGCTGTTGATGTACATGACGATGTCGCGGTCGGGGTCCATCGACTCGAGCACGAGCAGCTGGGCCATGACGTCGTCCGCCGACGCGTCGTCGACCTGCACACCGAGGAAGATGATGCGGTCCTCGAACAGCTTCGCGTAGGGGTCCTGACGCTTGAAGCCGTAGGCGGTGCGCTCCTCGAAGCTCGGGAGGATGTACCGGCTCTCCGGCAGGTTGCCGGCCGCGCGGAACGTGGGGGTCTCCATGGGTCTGTCCTTCTCCCGGGCTTACTTGGTGCCGCCGCCGCCGACGACGTCGGCAGCCGATTCGCGGATGTGGTCGACGAAGCCGTACTCGAGGGCCTCCTGGGCGGTGAACCAGCGGTCACGGTCGCCGTCGGCGTTGATCTGCTCGACCGTCTTGCCGGTCTGCGCCGCGGTGATCTCGGCGAGCCGCTTCTTCATGTCGAGGATGAGCTGCGCCTGGGTCTGGATGTCGCTCGCCGTGCCGCCGAAGCCGCCGTGCGGCTGGTGCAGGAGTACGCGCGCGTTCGGGGTGATGTAGCGCTTGCCCTTGGTGCCCGCGGTGAGCAGCAGCTGCCCCATCGAGGCCGCCATGCCGATGCCGACGGTGACGATGTCGTTCGGCACGAACTGCATGGTGTCGTAGATCGCCATGCCCGCGGTGATCGAGCCGCCGGGGCTGTTGATGTAGAGGTAGATGTCCTTCTCCGCGTCCTCCGCGGCGAGCAGCAGCAGCTTGGCCGCGATCTCGTTCGCGTTCTCGTCGCGCACCTCCGACCCGAGCCAGATGATGCGGTCCTTGAGCAGGCGGTCGAAGACGCTCGGCTGGAATGCCGGTTCGGCCATGTCGGAAACTCCGTTCGCTTGATTCCGGATCGAATCTATCCGGGGCGAACGACCCGCCGTGGGCGTGTTCGCCGTGGGCAGAGTCCGTGTCCCCCTGGGCCCGCCCAGCCGTGCGGCGACCTAGCGGAGCAGCTTCTCGAGGGTGTTGAGGTTGCGGGTGGTCAGCCACTGCTTGTGCCGCGACGAGCCCTGCGCCTTGCCCGTGGCCGACCCCAGCGTGGAGCCCTTCGGCACCGACCAGTAGACGACGCCGTCACCCTCCTCCACCTGCTCGAACGCGGGATCGAAGCCGGGCTGCTCGCGGACGCCGAGGATCGCGGCGCGCGTCGCGTCGTCGACGACGAACACGACGTACGCGTGCCGGTCGGCGGCGCGCGGGAACGGGTAGGCCGCGGCGATCGCGGCGACCGCCTCCTGCGTCAGAACGTGCACCCACGCCTCGTAGCCGAAGCGCTCGCGCAGGGCGGCCTCGAGGCGGGTCTTCGCGGTCGCGGCGTCCTCGCCGGTGCTGAACAGCACGTTGCCGCTCGCGAGCACGGTGCGCACATCCTCGTAGCCGAGCCCGCGCACCAGGTCGGCGAGGTCGGCCATCTTGACGGTGACGCCGCCGACGTTGACGCCGCGCAGCAGGCCGACATACCGCGTCATCCCCGTCATGCCCCCAGGATGCACGAAACCCCCGGCACACGGCCGGGGGTTTCGGGGCAGATCACTTGTGGTCGTGACCGTAGTGCTCGTGGCCGGGCTTGCGGCCGTGCGCGTCGCGCCCGCCGTGGTCGTGGCCGTCGTGGTCGCCGGCGGCGTCGAGGTCGAACTCCTCGCCCGCGTCGCCGGTGCCGAGCACGCGGGTGACGTAGTCGGAGACATCCACGGCCGTGCCCTTGGTGTCGACGACCTTCGCCTTGCTGAGGATCGTGGCGAGCACCTTGGTGCGGGCGATCTCGCCGACGACGCCGGGGAGCTGGCCCTGCTGGTCGAGGATCTTGATGAACTCACCCGGGTCCATGCCGTACTGCGCGGCGCCCTGGACGACGTACGAGGTGACCTCGTTCTGGCCGACCTTGATCTCCTCCTTCTCGGCGATCGCGTCGAGGAGGATCTGGGTGCGGAAGGTCTTCTCGCTCGACTCCGCGACCTCCTTGCGGTGCTCGTCGTCCTCGAGGCGGTTCTCGTTCTCGAGGTGACGGTGCACCTCGTCGTCGATGAGCTGCTGCGGCACCGGGATCTCGAGCTTCTCGAGGAGGGTGTCGACGATCTTGTCGCGGGCCTCGATCGACTGCGCGAACGCCTTGCTCTTCTCGAGCTGGGCGCGCAGGTCGGCGCGGAGTTCGCCGATGGTGTCGAACTGGCTGGCGATCTGGGCGAACTCGTCGTCGGCCTCGGGCAGCTCGCGCTCCTTGACGGAGAGCAGGGTCACCGCGATCTGGGCCTTCTCGCCCTCGTGGTCGCCGCCGAGCAGCTGCGACTCGAAGGTGGTCGACTCGCCGGCAGTGAGGGTCTCGAGCGCCTCGTCGATGCCGTCGATCAGCTCGCCGGAGCCCAGCTCGTAGGAGACGTTGCTCGCCGTGTCGACCTGCTCGCCGCCGATGGTGGCGGTGAGGTCGAGGGTGAGGAAGTCACCCTTCTTGGCAGGACGGTCGACGGTCACGAGGGTGCCGAAGCGCGAACGCAGGTTCTCGAGCTCGGTCTCGACCTCGTCGGGGGTGACGGCGACGGGCTCGACCTCGAGCTTCATGCCCTCGTACTTCGGCAGCTCGAAGTCGGGACGCACGTCGACCTCGACGACGACCTCGAGGTTGCCGGAGAAGTCCTTCTCGCTCGGCCACTGGGTGACGTCGGCGCTCGGACGACCGAGGGGCTTGATGTTCTCGCCCTGGGCGGCCTCGCGGTAGTAGCGGTCGAGGCCCTCGCTCACGGCGTGGTTGAGCACCTCGGCGCGGCCGACGCGCTGGTCGATGATGGGCGGCGGCACCTTGCCCTTGCGGAAGCCGGGGATGTTGACCGACTGCGCGATGTGCTCGTAGGCGTGGGTGATGCTCGGCTTGAGCTCCTCCGGCGTGACGGTGATGTTCAGCTTCACGCGGGTGGGCGACAGGCGCTCGACGGTCGTGGTGACCATGGGATGACGTCTCCTGAGATCAAAGGGAAAAGGCCGGTTGGTCGGGGCGACAGGATTTGAACCTGCGACCTCCCGCTCCCAAAGCGGGCGCTCTAGCCAAGCTGAGCTACGCCCCGGCGGGGACGGTGCTGCACCCAAGCGGGAATCGGCCCGGAGCAGTCTACCTGAGCCGACGCCTTCGGCAGCTGCGAGCGGTGGTGCCGGCGTGGGGACCGCCGTCCGGCCCCGTGACCCCCGCAGGCAGAGCTCTCCCGCAGCGCGGTCATCGCCGTTCGAGCGCGAGCCCGCTCTTCGACACCAGCCGGATGCGACGGGCGACCGGATCCCCGCCCGGCGGACTCATGCACCACCCGTCGCGGTCGCGATGGATGATCCACCGGTTGTTGTGCACGAGGAGGTGATGGTGCCGGCAGAGCAGGATGCCGTTGTCGACATCCGTCCGCCCTCCCGCCGACCATTCGCGGATGTGGTGCGCCTCGGTCGCGGACGGCGGGCGGGCGCATCCTTCGACGGCACACCCTCCCCACCGCACCGCGAGTGCCGTGCGCTGCCTGTCGGTGAAGAGTCGCTGCGCCCGCCCGACGTCGAGCCGCCCGTCGATGTGGATGACGACCGGCTCGTAGCCGGTGGCGCACGCGATGCGCTCGGCCGTCGCCACCGAGACGGACACCGACTCGCCTTCGATGCGGGCGGCCCCGATCCCCCGCGCGCGGTCGCGCTCGTCCACGACGATGCGGACCCCCGGGCGACGCGTGCCGAACACGCGGCCCGGGTCAGCGGCGCCGGCGATCCGGATCATGTCGACGAGCGCGTCGAGGGCCATCTGGTCGGTCGTGCGGGGATCGTCGGCGATCTCGTCGGCGCGGACGCGTTCGTCTGCGTCGACGAACCTCGGACCTCCGCGTCGCGGGGGCAACGCACAGTCCAGCGCATCGGCGACGAGCGCCGTCGACTCCGGGTCGAGCACACCGATCAACCGGCCCGAGCCGTCAGGCAGTCGGGTCAGGCGCAGGAACCGCTTCTCGCGCAACTCCGCTTCCCGGTCGGCGACCCCTGCCGCGTCGAGCTCATCACGCAGTTCGCGCGCCCGCCGGGCGATCTTCTCCGGGGTCGACGTCGCCGCCTCGACGACGAGCACCTGCGCGGCGTCGAGCAGGTCGTCGGCGCTCACGCGGGAGGAGGGGTCGCCGAGCCCCGAGGTGATCGCGGCCGCCGCATCCACGGAGAGCTCTCCCCCGGCGACGCCCTGCGCGACGTCGCTCAGCCAGGGGGCGGGGGCGTCGAGCACCCGCCCGACCTGCACGAGCCGGCGCGCGTCGGGAGCGGTGGACCCGGTGATGCGCGCGACGAGGGCGTCGGGAGTGCGGTCGCCCGTGCGCTGCGACAGTCCGTCGTAGCCGTGTTCGCGCCGGGAGCGCCGCTCCACCTCGCCCGCGAGCGCGGCGGTGCCCGCATCCAGTCGTCGTGTCGCCGCGGCGTAGAGCTCGAGCAGTTCGAGCAGCCGCGCGTCGGACGCGTGCGCGATGTCGGAGAGGTCGGGGACCTCGATCACGACTGTGGGCGCGCGCATGCCGGAACCTTTCGGAAAACGTTCTGCTCTGCACGGGCAGGTTCAGTCTACTCGAACATACGTTCGAGAGCAAGGTCTATGCACAGGCTCCCGCGGGACCGGCGCAGGCCCCGAGCACGACGAGCCAGGACAGCACCGACACGACCACCGCGCCGAGCACGGGGATCGAGAGGATGAGCGCGACGATCGCCGGCCAGCCGGGCTTCTCCCGCCGCGCGGCGCCGACGATCCCGGCGACGAGGGCGAGGATGCCGAGCGCGCCCACCGGCAGCGCACCCCACGTCGTGGCGACGGCCCAGAGCGCGGGAGCGGGGAGGAAGGCATCCGCCGTCGCGTCGGCCGCGAGCACGACCACCGCCGCGCCGGCGACGAGGGCGAGCACGAGCAGCGCGAACCCGATCCAGCCGAAGATCGGTCGCCTGCTCACAGCGCGATGCTAGCCGCGGCCGCGAACGCAAGCCCCTTCCCGCGCGGCGCTGTGCGGCCCAGGCTCGGAGCATGAGCCCTGAAGAGATCGTGGATCCGGAAGCCCGGCGCGAAGAGCTGCTGCGCGCCGGAGGCTCCGAGCCCGCCGACGCCGCCCCGCGCATCACCCTCAGCGAGAGCCGCGACGGCGCCACCCGCATCGACGTCGCCGACACCGCCGCCGTGCGCCCCGGCCCGCCGCCGACGGAGGCGGAAGAGGCCGCCGCAGAAGCCTGACGGCCCGGCTGCACGAAGCCCCGCGCGCGTCCGGTTAGACTCGGGGACGCATCACGGGGCGGTAGCTCAATGGTAGAGCCTCAGTCTTCCAAACTGATTACGCGGGTTCGATTCCCGTCCGCCCCTCGGTTTCCCTCCCTGTGCGTCTGTGGAGGCATCCTCGATAGGGTCGGGCGGTGACTATTTCTCCGGTTGAGGGTGCAGCACGTGCGGCAGCCCCGGCTCCGCGTCGCCGGGCGCGGGTGTTGTGGATCGTCGGGGGTGCGGTGCTCGCGCTGCTCGTCGCGGGTGCGGCGGTCGTCGTTGTGACCATGGTGGCCGCGGCGCGCGGGCCTCAGGATGCGGTGATGGCGCTGGACCGGGCGTTCGACGAGGCGGACTGTGACCTGTACCTGAGCATCACGACGCCGGCCTATCAGGAGTCGTACGTGGCGGACTGTGAACAGTTCGAGTTCACGGCGCAGGAATTCTCCGACAACTACTCCGACTATTCGGTCGCGGTGACGAGTTCTTCGATTGACGATGATTCGGCGGTGGTCGACACGACTGAGACGTACGTGTTCGATGGCGAGCAGCGTTCCGATGACTTCCGCTACAGCCTTGTTCGGGTGGATGACGCGTGGCTGATCGACTCGGTCGCCCCGCGCGAGTAGTTCGGGTTCCCGTGCGAGTAGTGCACTGGCCGTTCGGTCCAGTATCGTGAGCCAACCTCGCAGCCCGGCGAGGTCAGGGATGCGGTGCTTGCGCACCGTCGGCGGCTCAGGGAGACGGCGTGAGCGCTCGGAAGACTCTTTCTCGTGTCGGTGTTGCGATGGTGGCCGGCACGGCACTGGTGCTGGGGTTCATCACTCCGGCGCAGGCGGCCGATGAGGCGCCGGTTGTCGATGAGTGGGAGCCCGGCGAGCTGCCCGCCGCATTGGAGTCGACGGCGGCTGAGCCGGTCCAGCCGCAGCACCCGGAGGGTGTGTTCGACACGAGCGTGAATCCGCTCGAGGGTCTCGAGGCGCCCACCGCGGATGCTCCGCTGGGGGCGGCGGAGGCCCCTCGCCTGGAGGACTTCGATCTGGCCGAGGCGCACGGGATCGAGCGGTCGGAGTACGCCAACGAGTATGTCTTCGACGATGGCTACGGTGTGGCGCAGTTGGGGCGCGAGCCGCTGAACGTGCTCGACGGTGAGGGTGAGTGGCGGCCGGTTTCGCTCTCGGCGCTGTTGGGCGATGACGCGTGGACGGTGGATCGCCACCCGTTGAATCCGGAGTTCCCCGATTCGCTGGACGACGGGGCCACGTTGGCGGTGTCGGCTGACGGGTTCCGGGTCGAGTTCGAGCTGGTCGGGGCCGAGTCGGTGGATGCCGACGTGCAGGGAGTCTTCCGGGGCAGGACCCTCGTCGACGACAGCGGCGACGCGTTGATCACCTATGACGGTGCGGTCGGGGGTGCCGACGTCCAATATGCGCTGACGAAGGGGTCGGTGAAGGAAACCATCGTGCTCGACGCGCCGCCGGCCGCGGGCGAGGCGGTGTGGGTGTGGCGCATCAGCGCGCCGGGGCTCGATCTGCTGCGGAACGAGTACGACGGGTTGAGCTTCGTCGATGGCGACGGGGTGGTGCGGTTCACGATGCCGCAGCCGGTGATGTGGGATTCCTCCGGCGTCGAGGGTGAGCGGGAGCCGGCGCTGGCCCCGGTCGACTGGACTGTCGACGAGGGCGGCGAGGTGTGGACCTTGACGCTCACCGCCGACGAAACATGGCTGGGCGACGCCGAGCGGGTGTACCCGGTGTACGTGGATCCGACGACGTCGTACGGCGACACGAGCGTGGTGTCGTACCTCAGCAACGGTGCGACCCGCACCGACGGGGTGCTGGTCGGCAACTCCCGCATCGGCAGTGCGAACACCTATTGGCGGGCCCAGGTCGCGTACGGGTACTCGGCGCTGGCCGGCAAGCAAATTCTCGACGCGGATGTCTACGGCGACCAGATGTACGAAGGCACATCGACGTCGTACACGGGCTCGGTGAACACGTCATCGTGCACCGGGTACGCGTGTGTCGGCACCAAGCTGTCGAACTTCACCGTCTCGGGTTCGGGTACGGCGTCGTCGACGGCGTTGAGTCAGCAGCTCTCGGACTGGGTCAACGCTTGGAAGTCCGGAAACAGCATCAAGAAGCTGACTCTTCGCGGTGCCGAGATCGGCGGTTCGTACACCTACAAGTGGATGGAAACCGCGCTCTACGTGGCATACCGGTCGTTCCCGTCATTTTCCGCGGTGACACCGACCTCACCTGCAACGGTGACCGACCAGCCAGTGCTGACGATGAACGTTTCCGAGACCGGGATGAACGGGTTGAGCTACCGCTTCGTCGTAGGAACGGCGGGCGGATCGACCGACGCGGTGGACGCGTCGGAGGTGTACTCGGCCAACTGGGTCCCTAACCACCAAATTCAGATCCCCGCGAACAAGCTGCAAACGGGTCAGACGTACTACTGGTACGGGCAGGTGCGTGACGGCTACAACTACGACGAGCTCGTCGAACGGGGTGTGCCCGATCCAAACATCTTCTTCGGCACGAACAAGGCAACCACATTCCAGAACATCCGCAGTTTTACCACCAGCCTCGCGTCGCCGCCGCAGCCAGAAAGCTCGACTGCGTTGCCAATCGAGGGAGAAGTGCTGACCGATCTCACGCCGATGTTCTCCGTGGGCCCGGTGACCGGCGCAACCGGGTATGAGTTCACACTCGCGACGGCGGGCGACGGGTTGCAGGGTGTGGTCGCCACCTCGGGGTGGGTCACCACGCCGTCCTGGCAGGTGCCGGAAGGGGTGCTGCAAGACGGTGGTGCCTACACGTGGAGTGTCCGGTCGAAGGATGCGGCCGGCAACTATGCGAACTTTCCGTGGCTGATCGACTTCGCCGTCAACCTTCGCCTGGGCACCACGAACCCGTCACCCCTGGACACCGCCGGTCCGGCGACGGTGAACCTCGCCAACGGCAACCTCGCGCTGAGTTTCGCCTCGCCGACGGTGAGCACGCTGGGTGGGCCGATGGGGTTGAGTTTCAACTACAACTCGCAAGACAGCTCTGTGCAGGGACTCGTCGGGTCGTACTACAACGCGAAACCGCCTGGAGCGTCGAGCCCGTCGTACACGTTCTCGGGTAAGACGCCGGTGCTGGTGCGCACCGACTCGCAGGTCAGCTTCACCTACGCCGACAAGGTCTCGCCCGCGCCAGCGGTACCCGACAACCACTTCCTGGTGAGGTACACCGGCTACATCACGGTGCCGACGAACGGCACCTACTACTTCGGTGCGAAATACGACCACGGTGTGCGCATCTACCTGAACAACAGCGGCACCGCGACATTGGACAAGTGGACCGACGACGGCTCGATGTCGGGACCCGCCTACGGGTCCAGTCGGGTGATGACGGCCGGTACGGCGGTGCCGATCACGATCGAGTACCACGACGCAACCAAGGGCGCTCACCTGTCACTGTGGTACAAGGTCGGCAGCAGCGGCACCAGCAAGCCGGTCGACGCGTCATGGCTGACCCGCGAGATCACATCCCTCCCGCCGGGGTGGGAGGCGTCGTCGCCGATCGCGGGTAGTGCGGGCGTGTATGTCAAGGCGAAGGTGAACGAGAACTCGGTCGTGCTCACCGACATCTCCGGCGGCAAGCACACCTACAAGAAGACCTCCGACGGCGGATACAAGACCCCGAAGGGCGAGTACGGCACGCTGTCGCTCGATGACGACGGCTACCCGGTGCTGACCGAAGAAGACGGCACGGTCTACGCGTTCAACGAGGCCGGCAAGGTCGCGTCCGTGACGAGCCCCGGGGATGCCCGCAAACCGGCCACCCCGATCACGTCCTACCGACCCGGGACGGGTGTGATCGACCGGATCAGCGACCCGCTGTCGCTGGATGACTCGGTGAGCCCTGCCGTGTATCGGCGTGAGGTGACGTTCCACTACTGGAATGACGCGGGCAGCCCGGGCTGTCCGACGGACTCGGCCAAGGGGTACGAGCAGCCGACCGGGTCGCTACTGTGCCGCATCGTGTACCCGACTGTGGGTGGAGTGACCCCGGAAACGCTGCTCTATTACAACGACCTCGATCAGCTCGCATTGATCGTCGACCCCGGCGACGAGCGGGTGCAGTTCGGTTACACCAACGGTCGGTTGTCGAAGATCATCGACCCGCTAGCGAACGACGTGAACCCGGGTGCCACTACGGGGACCCCAATGCTGTCGACCGAGATCGGCTACACCGAGGGTCGGGTGACGTCGGTGACGCTTCCCGCGCCGGACGGGACAACCGAGGCGGAGCGGCCGCAGAAGCTCTACACCTACGGTTTAGGCGAAACGACGGTGGATGTCGTGGGTCTCGGCCCGGACGGGTCGATCGACACGACGGTGGAGTACGACTCGGCGTGGCGGCAGACGGCGACCGAGTCGGCGATGGGTGTGCGGTCCAGCAAGGTATGGGGTGAACGTGACCTGACCTTGTCGACCTACAACGAGACCCTCGACCTGATGTCGACGACCATTTACGACGCCCAAGATCGCGCAACCCACGCGTATGGGCCGGCTCCGGCATCCTGCTTCGAATCCAACCGCACCCCCACGCCCGCGTGCCAGGCGCAGGTGGCGCACACGCAGACGGAGTACGACTACGGCATCACCGGGTTGAACGTCACCTACTACGTCAACCAGAAACTCTCCGGTGCGCCGGCTGCGGTCGACCACACGTCCGGGGCCGTCGACCACGACTGGGGTACCGACGAACCACACACGGCACTCGACGGCGACACCACCTGGTCCGCCCGCTACACGGGGCTGATCTCCTTCCCAGAGGGCGGGACGGGTGGCGAGCGCGAGTACCGCTTCCGCACCGTCGCGGAAGGCGGCGCGCGGGTGTGGATCGACAACGTGCGCGTCGTCGACTGGTGGGCTGACACCACCAGCAACACCTCGACCGCCGGGATCGTGAAGCTCCCCAACAGCAACGCCTCGACCCAACGCCTCCGCGTGCAATTCAAGGCAGACGGTGATGCGAGTCTGCGGCTGGAGTGGTCAGCCGACGGGGGCACGACGTGGGAGACCGTTCCCGCGTCGGCACTTTCCCCGGACTACGGCCTCGCCAACCGGGTCACCGTCCACGACGGCGCAGCCGGGTCGGGACTGTCGGACACGCAGGTGCCCGACATGGTCACCGCCTTGTCCTACACGCACCCGTGGTTGGGTGCGGTGACCGCGTCGACGCTCGACCCCGCTGGGTTCGCGCTCACCACGACGATGACCTACGAGGCCCCCGGCACGTCGGGGTGGCTGCGGCGCCTGACGCGCACGATGCCGTCCGGTGCTCCGGCGACGACGACATCGCAGTACTGGGGTGACGCCGAGCAGCTCGGGTCGGTGATCTGCGGGCTGCCCGCGGACACCCGGCAGTACGGGTTCCTGAAGTCCACGACCCAGCCGTCGGGTGCCGGTGGCGCGATCGTCACCGAGTACGTGTACGACAACTGGGGTCGCACCGTCGGCACGAAACGGTCCGGCGATGACGGCTGGTCGTGTGTCACCTATGACACCCGCGGCCGGGTCACCGAGTCGACGTTCGCCGGCTACAACGGCACCCCCGCTCGCACGGTCGTGAACGACTACAAGGTGGGCGGCAACCCGCTCATCGCCTCGGTGACCGACCCGACCGGTACGAACACCACCGAGATCGACCTGCTCGGCCGCACCGTCTCGAGCACCGACGTCTACGGCACGGTCACCACCCCCACCTATGAGGCCCTCACGGGTCGGGTGCTGTCCATGACGGTCGACCCGGCCGGGGCTGGTGTGTCGCTGGTGCAGGAGTTCGGGTATGACCGTGACGGCAAGGTCGAGTGGGTGAAGGTCAACGGTGACGTCGTCGCCGACCCCACCTATGCGGCGAACCAGTTGCTGGCATCCGTCGCCTACCTCAACGGCACCGAGCTCGCCGGGTTTACTCGTAACCCGATCACCGGCTCCACCGACGGGATCGAATGGTCTTTCCCCGGCGCATCGACCCCACATCCGGCGGTCGAGACATACGCGGGCGGGTTCGAGACGGATGCCGATGGCTGGGTCCCCGGCACCGACGACACCATCGCAGCGGGCACGACGACGCCGCGCACCGGTGTGGGGGTGTTGGAGACGGCGACGACCGATGTGGCCGGTGGTGAGGTCACCGCGACCCGCTTCGTCACCGGTCTCACCGTCGACCGGGAGTACATGGTCACCGTCTGGGTGAACGCCGACACCGCATCCGGGGTGTCGGATCTCACGCTCGGCGTCACCGGGGTCGGCTCCGCCACCCCGGTCGCACCCGGCACCGGCTACCAGCAGTTGTCGTATGGGTTCACGGCGACGGCGACCAGCCACGACCTGCAGGTCGGCTACCTGGCCACCGACGACACCGGGTCGCTGGTGGTGTGGGATGACGTGACGCTCACCCAGGACGCCTGGGTTGAAACGACCACGACGGCGTCGACCGTTGAGGATGCGGTGGTGCGGGCGCAGTCGGGTCGGATCATGCAGAACACCCTCACCGACACCGCCTCCGCTGCCCCGGAGGTGTCGACGTACAGCTTCGACGCGGCGGGCAGGCTGGTGACGGCGGTGATCCCGCATCACACGTTGTCGTACGACTACACGTCGCCCGCGTGTGGGGTGAACACGGATGCCGGCAAGAACGGCAACCGCGTCGGCTTCACCGACAACTTCGACGGGCAGGAGACATCGGTGGCGTACTGCTACGACCATGCCGACCGTCTCACCGGCACCGTCGTCACCGACGCCCCCGCCGGAGCGAACCCGGTCAACATCGCCAACCTCACCATCACCGGCCCGGAGCCGACGCTCGCGTACGACGCGCACGGCAACACGACCCGGTTGGCGGACCAAACGCTCACCTACGACGTCGCGGACCGGCACGTGAAGACGGTGCTGGATGATGGCACCGAGATCACCTACACCCTCGACGCCGGCGGGCGGATGGTCGCCCGCACCGTGACGGACTCGCCGACGGCATCCGAGAACCGCACGATCCGGTACCTCGCTGGCGGTGCCATCGCCGACGACACCGGTGCCGTCACACAGTGGGTGCTCTCCCTCCCCGGGAACGTGACCCTCACCCTGGATACTGCCGGGGATCCGGACCAGTGGGCCTACCCGAACCTGCACGGCGACCTCATCGTCACCACCGACAGTGATGGTGCCCGGGTCGGTGAGCGCAGCGTGTACGACCCGTTCGGACAACCCATCGACCCCGTCACGTGGGCGATCGGCACCACCGATGCGGACGACGCCATCCCGGATCTGCTGGAAGGGGATGCCGACTTCGGCTGGGCCGGACAACACTCCAAGTACACCGAACATCACGGGACGATCCACACCATCAGCATGGGGGCACGGTTGTATGTGCCCGCCCTGGGGCGGTTCCTCGAAGTGGACCCGGTCGAAGGGGGTGTGACGAATGCGTACGACTACCCCGCCGACCCCATCAACATGTTCGACCTAAGCGGGACAATCGCGAAGCTCGCGAGACACGTGACGTTCTCGAAAGTGAAACTCATAAAGGCGTCACTTGGTCATCTGAAGGTACCCTCAACTATCAAATCAAAGGGGGGCGACAACCCTTACCAGGATCCGTACCAGTGGGCTCGAGACCACGGTTTGGGGGGGCGGGCGGCAACGGACGACTTCATGAGCTGGCTTCATCGCTACATCAAGAAGTACGGTGGCGCGCAGAACAACCCAGATGTAGAAGTCCACCGCGACACCGGCGAGATCTCAATCGAGGGGACCGACGGCGAAGGCGATCTCGGCAACGCGTGGGATTACCCGGGCTTCAATGAGTCAGTTGCAACACCCACTAGTTCGTGGTCAGTGAACTGGGGTTCGGCCACCATTGACAGTGAGAATTACGGTTGGTGGGTAGCCGGAGTAGCCTGCCTCGCGGGTGCGGCGATCGGACTGATACTTGTCGGCGGCGTTATCTCCTTTCCAACACTTGCGTAGGGCTCGACGATGCAGACACGCGATGAAGATCTTGCTGACCGAGTTCTCGTCGACCTCTTTTATCGCTTCCCAGCCGGAATCGAACCCCCGGAGACGATAGTGCGTTCGGCTGTCGAAAAGTCCTTCGACTCCCGAGCGGGACACTGGCTGAGCATGGGATCTGCTGATGTCGTCGAACCTGACGTTAACTCCAGACAGTCGCGGCTGGAGGAAATCCTCGAGACATCGCTTCGTCGGGCAATCGGGGCTGGGGTTGATGGCAGCGAACTGCGTGCCGTCGGTGGATGGTTGCGACTCGACCTGGTACTGGTGCCAGTCAGGGGCCAGGCAGGCATCGTGGTCCAACCTCACCATCTCGAAATGCTGAACGGTTTGGGCGGCCAGCTAGCCGTCAAGTACATGGGGCCTCACTAGGTGGCATCCCTGAACCGGCCTTGGAGCTCTGCCGATACTTGCCCAGCGCGGCAATCCGGTGGGGCTGGTACATGATGGGGTGGCGGTAGGTACGGTGAAGAGACCGTCGTGGTGGCGTCGCAAGAGTCGACGGTTCAAGGAAAAGCACCTTGGACTGAACCTCATGTCTTACCAGCGTGACGATATCGATGTGCGACTGTCCTACGACCGTCTGCTGGATCCTCCCCGTCTCTTGATAGAGGTAGAGCCCTTCACCAGCACTTGGAGCCTGCCCCGGTTTCCCGGACGGGTTGGTCATGACCCGGTTTCCCGGAGCTCAAGCTGAGGAGCGGTGGCTAGTTGACGGTGTCTGTTCTCGAACTCTAGTGGGGTGTCCCAGCCGAGTGATCCGTGTCGGCGTCTTCGGTTGTGGA